>ERZ857951.276-NODE-276-length-70350-cov-36.108187_pt1 | contig 70350 bp, 58 predicted proteins | sample MGYA00519759_ERZ857951 | MGnify/ENA primary metagenome ERZ857951 (study PRJEB31778, sample SAMEA3449377) | human gut metagenome | biome: human gut; feature: human-associated habitat; material: faeces | place: United Kingdom | collected 2010/2012 ...
CCTCACCGTAGCTGTTGAAGAGCGGGCCGCCGGAGTTGCCGGGGTTGATGGAGCAGTCGACCTGGATCATGTTGAACGGCGTGCCGTCAACATTGATGGCGCGGTTGACGCAGGAAACGATGCCCTCGCTCATCGAGAACGTCAGCTCGCCGAGGGGATTGCCCACGGCGGCGACGGATTCGCCGATGGCGACCTTGCTCGAATCGCCCAGCACCACGGGCGTTGCGCCTGTCACGTCGATCTTGAGAACGGCGATATCGTAATCCTCATCGCTGCCGATGACCTTGGCGTCGTAGGTCTCACCGTTGTAAAGCGTTACCTTCACGCTGCTCGCACCGGAGATGACGTGGTGGTTCGTGAGGATGTAGCCGTCCTGCGTGATGAAAAAGCCCGTGCCGCTCGCCGCGGTCTGCACGGTCTGGCCGAAGTAGTTGGTCGTGGCGGAGACGTTGATCGAAACGACGCTGTTGACGTTCGAGGCGTAGACCTCCGACATCGACATCTGCGTCTTGCCGTCGACCTTGACGGTCTGCACCTGCGCGACCTCGCGGTCGCTGACCTGAACGCTCGTCTTGTTCACCTTGGTTGTTGCGCCGCTCACGCCTGCGCCGATGAAGCCGCCGACGAGCGCGCACACCAGCGCCAGCGCCACGATCTTGCCGGAAAGACCGCTGCCGCCCTTTTTCTTCGGGCTGCCGCCGGGATTCTTATCCCACGGGTCCTCGGCGTAGTTCTTCGTGTCGATCGGGGCGTTGGGGTTCTGCTCGTCGCCCTTGCGATAGCTGTAATGATACAGGTTGTTTTCGTCTTCGTACATAATGATGACCTCCTATGGAATGAGCCCCTTGTTTGCGGCCTCTTGACTTTCGATGGTGCTATCATAGGGCATATTTATGTATATTTCTTGAACGCTATTTGACGATTTCTTAAATTCCCGATGACTTTTTTAAGAATCTGTGATAATCGCGCGATTCCCCTTGCGCTTTCCTTTCCGTCATAATAAAATGAAACGCAACTTGAGAAAAAGGAGGCGGCGCACATGCTTCGCATCGACAATCTGAAGCTCCCCGTGGGGGCAAAGGAAGACAAGCTGCGCGCGGCCTGCGCGCACGCGCTGCGCGTGAGCGAGGAGGCGCTTGTTTCCGTTCATCTCCTGCGCCGCTCCATCGACGCGCGCGAGGGCGTGAAGCTCGTCTGCTCCGCCGCGGTCGAGGTCAAAAACGAATCCGGCGTTTTACGGCGCTGCAAGAATAAGAATGTGCAGCCCTACGCGCCGAAGAAATATACGCCGCCCGCGCCTGTTTCAGCGCCGGAGGTCTCCCCTGTCGTTATCGGCGCGGGGCCCGCGGGCCTTTTCTGCGCGCTGCTGCTGGCCCGCTGCGGCGCAAGACCCATTTTATTAGAGCGCGGGCGCGCGGTCGAGCAGCGAAAGCGCGATGTCGAGCACTTCTGGCGCACGGGCGAGCTTGATCTGACCTCGAACGTGCAATTTGGCGAAGGCGGCGCGGGCGCGTTTTCCGACGGCAAGCTCAACACCGGCACAAAGGACCTGCGCCACGGCTATATTTTAGAGGAGTTCGTCCGCTTCGGCGCGAGCGAGGATATTTTAGTCGACGCCAAGCCTCATGTTGGCACCGACAAATTATATGTGGTGCTGCAAAATCTCCGCCGCGAGATCATCGACCGCGGCGGCGAGGTGAGGTTTTCCCACAAGGTTGTGGATATCGAGCAGAACAGCGGCAGCGTCACGGCGCTGCGCGTGAGCGCCCCCGAGGGGGAGTACACGCTGCCCACAAAGCACGTCGTGCTCGCGCCCGGCCACAGCGCGCGCGATACGTTTGAAATGCTGCAAAAGCGCGGCGTGCCGATGGAGCCCAAGCCCTTTGCCGTCGGCGTGCGCATCGAGCACCGCCAGCGCGACATGGACTTAGCGCAATATAAGGAGGCGGCGGGCCGCTACGGCCTCCCACCCACGTCGTACAAGCTCTCCTGCCACACGGAAAAGGGGCGCGGCGTGTTCTCGTTCTGCGTCTGCCCCGGCGGCGAGGTCGTCGCCGCCGCGTCGGAGGAAAAGCGCGTCGTGACGAACGGCATGAGCGAGTTTGCGCGCGACGGAGAGAACATCAACGGCGGACTGCTCGTCTCCGTCACGCCGGAGGATTTCCCGTCCGGCGATACCCTTGCGGGCGTCGCATTCCAGCGGGAGCTGGAGGACGCGGCCTACCACCTTGGCGGCGGGAATTACGCCGCCCCTGCCCAGCGGGTCGAAGATTTCCTCGCCCACCGTCCGTCAACGGGCGCGGGAAAGGTCGTGCCGACCTATCTTCCCTCCGTCCGCTGGTGTGACCTGCACAGCTGCCTCCCGCCCTTTGTGTGCGAGGCGCTCGAGCAGGGTCTTCCGATGCTGGGGCGGAAATTAAGGGGCTTCGATGCGCCCGACGCCATTTTGACGGCGGTGGAGACGCGCTCTTCGTCGCCGGTGCGCATCGTGCGCGATAACAGTAGTTTTCGATCCGCCCTGCGCGGTCTATATCCCTGCGGCGAGGGCGCGGGCTACGCCGGCGGCATCATGAGTGCCGCGGCCGACGGCCTGCGCGTCGCAGAAATGATTTTGGAGGAATTGAACCATGAATGAAAAAATCGGCGTCGTCATCGACTTCCTGACTCCGGCATACGAAAAGACACTGCGCGACACCGCCGCGCGCTGCGGATATGACATCGTCTTCTTCCCCTCGTCCAAGGCGGCGGAGGGCAATGTGGACGACTGCACCATCCTCTACGGCCATCCGTCCCAGCGCGTTATCGCGGGCGCACGCAATCTCAAGTGGTACGCCAGCTGCTGGGCGGGCGTGGACCGCTTCTGCCGCGACGACCTGTATCAGAATCCCGACTGCCTGCTGACAAACGCCTCGGGCGCTTACGGCACGACCATTGCCGAACATTCTGTCATGGTCTCGCTGATGCTGCTGCGCCGCCAGATGGAGTACACCGAGATCATCCGCGAGGGCGACTGGCGCGTGCTCCCGGGCGGCATTCACTCGCTCCACGGCGCGCGCGTCACGTGCCTTGGCACGGGCGACATCGGCACGGAGTTTGCCCGCCGCGTGCGCGCGTTCCATCCCGCGAGCCTGACCGGCGTCAGCCGCAGCGGCCGCGCGAACGCGGACTTTGACGCCGTTCATCCCGTCACGGAGCTCGATCAGCTCCTGCCCGAGACTGACCTTCTCTTCATGTCTCTCCCCTCGGTGAGCGACACGGTGAACATCCTGAACGCAGACCGCATGGCGCTGCTCCCGAAGGGCGCTTATGTCGTCAACGTCGGCCGCGGCACGGCCATCGATCAGGACGCGCTCATTGCAGCGCTGGATTCCGACCACCTTGCCGGTGCGGCGCTCGACGTCGTCGTGCCCGAGCCGCTGCCTGCGGATCATCCGCTGCGCAAGGCCAAGAACCTCCTGCTCACGCCGCACGTCGCGGGTAACATGACGCTCGGCTACACCTGCGAGCGCAACGTGCAGCTCTTCTGCGAAAATCTGGAAAATTACGCCGCGGGCCGCCCGATGCATCACCTCGTCGACCGCAGAAAGGGCTATTGAATCGCGTCGCGTTCCGCCGCTTTGCGGTGGGCGCAGCACATAAAAAGGCAGCAATATGAAAAATTCCCGCATCAAAAACGGTATCATGCGCATTGTGCAGGGTATCATCATCGGCGCGGGCGCGATTTTGCCGGGCATCTCCGGCGGCGTGCTCGCAGTCGTATTCGGCATCTACCGCCCCGCGATGGAGCTGCTCACGCACCCCAGGCGCGCGCTTCAACGCTACTGGCGGATGCTGCTCGCCGTCGGCATCGGCTGGGCGATCGGCTTTTTGGGCGGCGGCAGCGTGATCCTTGCGCTGTTTCACCAGTCGGAAACCGTCGCCACGTGCCTCTTCATCGGGCTCATCCTCGGCACGCTGCCCGACCTCTGGCACGAGGCGGGTACGCAGGGGCGCGGCAACGGTTCGTACATCTCGCTGATCGTCAGCTTCCTCGCGCTGTTCGGCGCGCTGATGGCCGTCAAGTTCAGTTCATTTGCCGAGATGCCCGCAAACTTCTGGGGCTTTCTCTTCTGCGGCGTGCTGTGGGGCTTCAGCTTCATCATCCCGGGGATGACGTCGTCGTCCATCCTGATGGCGGTCGGCCTTCTCACGCCGCTGATCGACGGCATTGCGCAGCTTGATTTCACCGTGCTCGTCCCATGGGGGCTTGGCATGGTCGGCGTGATGGCGCTCTTTGCCCGTATCGTGAGCAGGCTCTTTGATACGCACTACTCGATCGCCTGTCACGCTGTCATCGGCATCGTGCTTGCCTCCACGCTCATCATCATTCCGACGGACTTTGCCTCGACAGCGGAGATGGTCTGGAGCGTCGCGTGCGCCATCCTCGGCGCGGTGCTCGCGTATTTTGGCAGCAAGCTCCAGCCGCAGGAGGACGCGGAGATTGAGGCGAAATAAAAGCAGATACAAAAAGCTGACGGTCAAAAGATCGTCAGCTTTTTACGGTATCATCATTTGTGAGCGCTTCGCTTTTGAGCTTGCGCTTGTAGTGGTACATCATCCGGTCGGCGCGTTTGATCGCATCCTCTACGCTGCCGAGCACCGGATTGAAGCACGCATAGCCGACCGACACGTGCGGCAGGTGCTCGTTTTTCACTCGCCGTGCCGTCAGCTCGCGCAGGAATTCCGAAAGATACTTTTCCGCCGCCGTGTCGGAGATTTGCGCGATGACGCAGAATTCGTCGCCGCCGATGCGGTAGCAGTAGCCGACCTTGGAGAACACGGCGTAGATCGTGCTGCCGACCTCGGCAAGCACCGCGTCGCCCACGCCATGGCCAAAGGTGTCGTTGACGGACTTGAACTCGTCCACGTCGAAATAGTAGATGACTGCGTGCCCGCGCAACGAGGCGAGACGGCTCTCATAGCTGCGGCGGTTCAGAAGATGAGTCAGCGTGTCGATTTTCTGCGTGAGCTCGGAATACAGGATGTAAACCATCAGAACATCGACCGCTGAGCACGCCCACATGATGCGCACTCCGGCACCGTACTGGAGGAATAGCCCGCAGAAGAAAAAGACCGGCAGGATGATAACGAGCGCCCGATACAGGCCATGATGGTGCGAACTCTCGCTCAGCAGCTGACCAATGAACAGCAGAACGCCGCTGGCATAGGCCAGCACGTAGACCCAGTAAAACGTTTCGTGATGATAAACGTTTTGTGCGTCGACCGAGAAGATGAAGCCGAAGAAAGCCGACAGCACCTCGAGCCCCGCATGGACGCCGATGAGGGTATAAATGAGCTTTTTATGCTTGAGCGGCGTCATCAGGTCGCTGCAGAGCACCGTGATGATCGGCGCTGTGGATAACTCGATGGTCTTAACGAGGATGTGCAGCGTCCGCAGCGACGGATCGGCTCCGTTCATCCAAACGCCGAACCATTCCGATACCATGCATGCGATCACCAGTACGGAGATCGTGTAAACCGTCTGCTTTTTGTCATGCTCCATCAGATCATTGCCGCTCACGAGCATGTCCATGATAATCATAATAAAGACCGAAAGGAAGATGGTAGCCGAGTAGAAATCCGACATGGCGCGAACCTTCCTTTCTGATAGTTATATTCTTACTATATCACAGTTGAGAAAAACTGCAACTGAAAAACGTCGAATCCTGTCGTTTTTCCAAAATTCACACAGAATTTGCCAGCAATTCGCTGTACTGCGCAAGGCTCTGCGTGGCGAGTTGCTGCATCGTCGACCAGTCCGCCGCGCCCGCACTTCCCTGCACCGCCACGGTGCGAAAACCCGCGTCCTTCGCGTTTTGGATCGCCGCAAGCGAGCCGGAAAAGACGATCGTATCGTCCTTTTGCGAGTGCAGGCGCTTCATCGCGCGCTCGAACATCGTGCCGCTGTCCGCCTTGCAGAGCGCGACGGATTCTGTCAGCACGAAGCGGAAATAAGAGTGAAGCCCCGCCTTTTCGAGCGCTTTTTGCGCGTCCTCCGCGCTGAGCGCCGTCACCGCGCCGAGCCACACGCCCTCCATCTTAAAAAGTGAAAGCGCCTTGTCGAGTCCCTCGCGCGCCGCGCCGTCGGGGGTGAAAAGGGTATCGCCCAGTGTAAAGATTGCGCTTTGCAGCCGCATATTCGGTTCCTCCTGCGTTTGAATGATGATTGCCTCTTATTATAATGCGCCCCGCCGTCATTTGCAATCGCGGCGAAGAAGAATATCCTATGCAGCACGGTTCTGTATAAATTTGCGAATACATTCACAAAAGGATCTGAAAGACGGGGGCTTGACGCACTGCTTTGTGAAAAATGATGAACAAAAATACAGATTCAACGCTGAAATTTGGCATGATTAGGCATGAATATTCTCTTGACTATGTATTTTTATTGAGTTACACTAAACCCATCAACTTTCCGCCGCTGTGTGTGGCGGCATAAGACCACTCTGGAGGACGAAAACCATGAAACATTATCCAAACTCTGTCAGCAAAGCGCTCGCGCTGCTGATGGCCCTGGTAATGACGCTCTCGCTCGCGGTCACGTCCGCGTTTGCCGTCAGCTACCAGGACATGAACCCCAAGGACGATGCGCTGCTGGGAACGAAATTCCCGGTCGACGCGACCATCACCCTTGTCACCGATGAAAACGGCAAGGACGTGTCCCTCTCCATCCCCGTGTCCGGCATGACGAAGGATGCGCTCGCCGCGGCCGTCAGCACCGGTACCGTCTCGCTCTCGCTCGAGCGCGACGATTCCCGCCCCTACGTCAACGAGGAGCTGTTCCCCTACGCTTACGCGGGCGGGGATCTTGACAGCTGGATGACCGAGGGCAAGGACGAGCACCAGTTCACAGACATCAAGCTCTCCGCAAGCGAGAAAAACGGCAAGACCGTCCTCGACGTGAGCTTCCACGTGAATAACTACTTCTACTCCACCAACCGCAGAACCGGCGTGACCAGCGTCGACTACAGCGTGCCCCACACCAACGGCGGCTACTACATCGACCTGTGCGGCTACTTTGACCTGACGGCCAAAAATAGCGGCAAGGCGATCGGCTCCGCACCTGTCAAGGTTGCGCCGTATGAAAACTTCAACACCATGTGGGAGATCTACAAGGAGCTCGATACGATCGTGGCGAACGGCACGAAAAACGGTCTCTACGTGGAAGAATTTTCCATGGGCCAGTCCACCGCGGGCCGTGATATGCCCTACCTGATCGTCGCCGACTCCAAGGCGAGCGTGAGCAAGTGGCTCGCCCTGACCGAGCAGGCCGAGACCGATCCCGATGCCGTGCTCGCCCAGATCAAGTCCGGCGCGCTCGACGATATCCGCGTGCCCGTGATGTATTCCAACATCCACTCCAACGAGGTCGCCGCCACCGACGGCGTACTCGACTTCGCCAAGATGATCACGAGCGAGAAGAGCATCGACTACAAGACGCTCACCGGCTTCACCGCTGCGGGCGAAAAAGAACTCAAGGAGGAAATGGGTCCTGTCGGCGCGGAGGACAGCGTCGCCATTCCCGACCTCGTCAAGGATACGGCCAGCTACTTAGGTTACCTGACGGTCGATAACAACGGCAAGTCCGGCAAGGTCGACCTTGAAAAGTATTACACCGTGAAGAGCAACACTGTAAACGTCAAGGACGAGCTGCTGTCCGACGTGTTCTTCATCCTCGTCCCCGAGGAGAATGTCGACGGCCGTACTTACCTGACGAGACATTCCACCAATGGCTATGACCTCAACCGCGACAACTCCTTCCAGACCACGAGCGAGACGGCCAACATGCAGCAGCTCATCGGCACGTTTAACCCCATGTCGCTTGCCGAGTTCCACGGCCGTGTGCAGGCCTTCCAGTGCGAGCCCTGCGATCCCCCGCACGAGCCGAACTTTGAGTATGACCTGCTCGCCAACCACCTCATCACCGGCGGCGAGGCGCTCGGCATCGCGGCGGTCGCCAACAACGATGGCTACAACAGCTATGTGATCCCTCAGCGCGATTACCTGAGCTACACCGGCAGCGGCACCGAGACTTACTGGGAAGACCCGTGGGACGATATGTCCACGAGCTACACTCCCCAGTTCGCCATGCTCCAGGGCACCGTTGCCTATACCGTTGAGCTGCCCGCCTACAACGACGATACCGCTCAGGCGGCGCAGTACGGTATCCTCGGCAACGCCGCCTATGTTGCCGCCGAAAAGCTCTCCTATCTTGAATCCCAGGTCACCATCTTCCAGCGCGGCGTGAAGAACTTTAACTCCGATGCCTTTGAGCTGGTCGGCCAGTGGCTGTGCGACCAGAACGACGTCGAGGGCGCGGAGATGGATCTCTTCCGTCCCGAGTATACCGGTAAGGGGCAGAACGGCAACTTCTATCCCGAGTGCTACATCATTCCGCTCGACGGCAAGAACCAGACCAACCTCCAGGCCGCGGCCGACATGATGGAGTGGCTCACGAGAAACGACGTCAAGGTCAACGTGACTGAAAAGGAATTCACCTATGACGGCGTTACCTACCCCGCCGGCACGATGATCGTCTCGATGTATCAGGCCAAGCGTTCTGTCGCCAACGGCGCGCTGTATGACGGCACGCTGATCAACGGCTGGACGATCCTCTACTCCGAGGGCATCACCTCCTTCAATGAAACGCGCGGCTTCGACATGGTCACTGTGGCCGAGCCCGCCGCCTACAAGAGCATCTCCGCCGTCTGCGGCAGCCCCATGGATCACGATGACGCCCTCGCCTATACGAAGGGCCTGACCTCTTACTTCGCGGGCGAGAAGGATAAGGACGTCATCCTCTCCAACGCCTCTGAAGACTCCACCGCCGCCGTCAACGAACTTCTCAAGGCCGGCAAGACCGTCGGCATGGTCACGAGCGGCGACCACATGGGCGATTTCATCTGCTCCTACGCCGACTATCAGACCGTCGCGGGAAAGTATCTGCTCTCTGCCACGGGCGTCGACAAGACGAGCGTGAAGGCGAAGATCATCACCAAGTCCCCGACCGTCTACATCTCCGGCACGCCCGCTGAAAGCGAGAAGGGATTTGTCTACACGCCGCAGATCAGCCAGAGCGCCGGCTGGAACTATGATACCGCCGCGATGAACCTCATGGGCTTCACCACGACCTCCGACGTGACCAAGGCGGACGCCGCCGCAGGTGCGACGAAGCTCGACGCCGCCGCAAAGACCGCCGTGAAAAACGGCCTTTCCTACATCGGTTACAGCTATTCCGCGGCGTCCTCCGCCTCTGACCTCATCGCCGGTGTGGAATACACCGAGCTGGACGGCGCGATGGACTGCCTGACGCCTGTCGTCTATCCCAACAAGACCCTTGTGAACGCGAGCTACATTGCTGACGGCGACGATATTCTCTACGCCTACGGCCTCGGCTTCTTCTCCAAGGTCCCCGCCTCCGCGACGGTCCTCGTCAAGAGCGATAAGACCAAGACGCCCACCGAGGGCTTCATCCCCACGAACACCGCCGAGCGCGCCGCGGGCTTCAAGGCCTACATGAACGGCGGCGTGCAGGGCTTTGCCTACAAGGAAAACGGCATGAACGTTGTCCTCTTCGCCAACTCCCTCACCCACAAGGTGCACCAGAGAGATGAGTATGCCTACATCAGCAACTTCCTCTTCTCCTCCGTCCTGAGCGACAAGAACTATGACGGCTCTGCGTCCCTGCCCTTTACCGACGTCGCCGACGACGCCTATTACGCCGACTCCGTCGCCTGGGCCGTTGCCAACAACGTCACCTCCGGCGTGAGCGCCACGAGCTTTGTCCCCAACGCGAGCTGCACGCGCGGCCAGATGGTCACCTTCCTGTGGAGAGCCGCCGGTTCCCCCGAGCCCAAGTCCACGACCACCGCGTTCACCGATGTCAAGAGCGGCGCGTACTATGAAAAGGCCGTTGCCTGGGCCGTCGAGAACAACGTGACCACCGGCACGAGCGCGACCACCTTCTCCCCCGATGCGACCGTCACGCGCGGCCAGAGCGTCACGTTCCTGTGGAGAGCGAACACCAGCCCGGCTGCGGCCAGCGCGAGCAGCTTCACCGACGTCGCCGCGAGCGCCTACTACGCCTCCGCCGTCAACTGGGCGGTCGAGAACAATGTGACCAACGGCACGAGCACGGCCACGTTCTCCCCGAACGCCGACTGCACGCGCGCCCAGATCGTCACGTTCCTCTATCGCGCGATGGCAAAGTAAGCAGTCTCCAAAAACGAAAAATACGCTGTGGATGATTCCACAGCGTATTTTTTGTTGCTTGGATTGCGATTCGTTGTCAATTTTCGCGCAGGACCTCGCACAGCGCCGCGTGCAGGGCGGTCAAGTCGATGGGCTTTGATAAATGCCGCGACACGCCGCAGGCGCGCTCGCGCTCTAAGTCCTGCGCCAGTGCGTTGGCCGTCATCGTCACGATCGGAATGGCGGAGAGTTGGGGGGTCATGCAACGCGCGGATGTGCCGCGCCACCTCGTAGCCGTCCATCACCGGCATCTGCAAGTCCATGAGGACGAGGTCGAAATGATCGGGAACATGCGCACAAAGCTTGTCGAGCGCCTGCGCGCCGTTGTATGCGTCCTATACCTCGCAGCTCGCGCTCTCTAAAAACGAGCGCGCGATGGCGCGGTTGATCGCGTTGTCCTCCACGAGCAGGACGCGCCTGCCGCGCAGCGGTGTCACGGTACTTTTCACTCTCCATCCCTCCGAAACGTTGTTGGTCTGCCGTTCCTACGGGTCCTCTCAAGGTTTTATTGTAACAGATATCTCCGAAATATCAACTAATATGTATAATAAATATTTCTAATGGAAAACTTGCGCCGTGTAAACTATATAGGGCAAAGGAGGCGCGCGGCGTATGTTGGATTTCTCGCAAAGGCTGAAACAGCTCCGCAGGGACAGGCACCTGACGCAGGCGCAGGTGGCAAAGCGCATCGGCGTGACCGCGGCGATGGTCTCGTCGTATGAGACGGATATCCGCCTGCCGTCCTACGAGGTCATGGTGCGTCTGGCGGACCTGTTCGGCGTCACAGTGGACTACCTGCTCTGCCGCCAGGACAAGCGCTTTCTCGACATCTCCGATTTGAGCGAGGAGGAGGCCGCGCTCGTGTGCGGCATGGTGGAGCTGCTGAAGAAAAAAGACGGAAAGAAGTAGAAGAGACGCTTTTGCAGTGAGCGTCTCTTTTTTGCTGCCATCAGAGCTCTTGCCGCCGCCTCCCCGTTGCAATATCGGGGGAAAACCGGTATAATGGCGGCGAGAAATAGCCGACACGGTCGGCAGTATGAGGAGGACGAGACCATGTTCAGACCTGTTCGCAAAAAGGCAAACGAGATCAGCGTGGAGGAGGCGAAAAAGCTCCTGCACGAGGCTCGCCGCGGCGTGCTGGCCGTCAGCGGAGACGACGGCTACCCCTACGCGGTGCCCATCAACTACCTGTACGACGAGGACGCGCAGGAGATCATTTTCCACGGCTCCAAGGTCGGCCACAAGGTGGATGCGCTCAAGAGAAGCGACAAGGTCTGCTTTACCGTTGTGAGCGGCGAGAGCGACGCGCTGTGCAAAAAGTTCGCGATGAAATACTACCCCACCGAGAAAATGGTCGACGACGAAGTCGCCGCCTCCGGCAAGGCCGTCCAGATGTTCCGCATCAGCATCGACCACATCAGCGGCAAAAAGGTGCAGGAGAGGTAATGAAAAAAGAGACGCGAAAGCGTCTCTTTTTCATTGCGATAAAATACTATCAATTTGCTGAGAAAATATAAGGAAAGCACTGTAAAGCAAAAAACTATCATTTTTTTGATAAAAGAAAAAACCCTTGAAATCATTAAGATTCCAAGGGTTTGGTGGAGACTGCTGGACTCGAACCAGTGACCTCCTGCGTGTGAAGCAGGCGCTCTAACCAGCTGAGCTAAGCCTCCGAATTGTCGGCGACCCTCGGGGTTCCGACATGGTGACCCGTACGGGAATCGAACCCATGTTACAGCCGTGAAAGGGCCGTGTCTTAACCTCTTGACCAACGGGCCGTCTTTCGAGGGGTATACCGGAGAGATGCTGACGCATCTCTCCGGTGTGGTAGCGGCGACTGGATTTGAACCGGTGACACTGCGGGTATGAACCGCATGCTCTAGCCAACTGAGCTACGCCGCCATGTCATCCTCGACAGGCACAAGTTACTATACCATATTTCAGCTCCCTTTGTCAACAGCTTTTTTGCAAAACCGGGAGAAAATACGGGGGACGCGGCTGGCGCCGTGTCCCCCGTGCGTCAATTTATTAATACATCCCCATGCCGCCCATGTCGGGTGCGGGGGCTGCCGGTGCGGGGGGCTGGGGCTTGTCGGCCACCAGGGATTCGGTGGTCAGCACCATGCCGGACACACTGGCGGCATTCTCCAGGGCGCTGCGGGTGACCTTGGCGGGATCCACGATGCCGCTGGCAATCATATCGCAGTACTCCTCCTTATAAGCGTCGAAGCCGTAGCCGTTCTTGCCGGCGGAGCGCACCTTCTCCAGCACCACGGAGCCGTCGATGCCGGCATTGGCCGCGATCTGGCGGATGGGGGCCTCCAGGGCCTTGGCCACCAGCTGTACGCCCACGCGCTCGTCGCCCTCGGTGCTGTTCAGCAGCGCGGTAACAGCGGGGATCACGTTCACATAGATAGTGCCGCCGCCGGCCACGATACCCTCTTCCACAGCGGCCTTGGTGGCGTTCAGGGCGTCCTCGATACGCAGCTTCTTCTCCTTCATCTCGGTCTCGGTGGCCGCGCCGACCTTGATGACCGCCACGCCGCCGGCCAGCTTGGCCAGACGCTCCTGCAGCTTCTCCTTGTCGTACTCGCTGGTGGTCGCACCGATCTGCGCGCGAATCTGGGCCACGCGGTCCTTGATGGCCTGCTGGTCGCCCATACCGTCCACGATGATGGTGTTCTCCTTGGTCACCTTGATCTGGCGGGCACGGCCCAGCATATCAATGGTGGCATCCTTCAGCGTCAGGCCCAGCTCCTCGCTGATGACCTGGCCGCCGGTCAGGATGGCGATATCCTGCAGCATCTCCTTGCGGCGGTCACCGAAGCCGGGGGCCTTGACGCACACCACGTTCAGCACGCCCTTCAGGCGGTTCACCAGCAGGGTGGACAGGGCCTCACCCTCCACGTCCTCGGCGATGATAAACAGCTTCTTGCCGCTCTGCAGCATCTGCTCCAGCAGGGGCAGGATGTCGGAGATCACGGAGATCTTCTTATCGGTGATGAGGATGTAGGGATCGTCCACGACGGCCTCCATCTTCTCCATATCGGTGGCCATATAGGGGGTGATGTAGCCGCGGTCGAACATCATGCCCTCCACGACCTCGCTGTACGTCTCAGCGGTCTTGGACTCCTCGATGGTGATCACACCGTCGGCGCTGACCTTCTCCATAGCCTCGGCGATCAGCTTGCCGATGGTCTCATCGCCGGAGGACACCGTGCCCACGCGGGCGATATCGGCGGTACCGTTGACCTTCTGGCTCTGCTCCTTGATGGCGCCCACAGCGGCCTCCACGGCCTTGGCCATGCCCTTCTTCATCACGATGGGGTTGGCGCCGGCGGCCAGGTTACGCAGGCCCTCGCGGATCATGGCCTGTGCCAGCAATGTAGCGGTCGTCGTGCCGTCGCCGGCCACGTCATTGGTCTTGGTGGATACCTCGCGCACCAGCTGCGCGCCCATGTTCTCGAACGGATCGTCCAGTTCGATCTCCTTGGCGATGGAAACACCATCGTTGGTGATGAGGGGTGTGCCGAACTTCTTATCCAACACCACGTTGCGGCCCTTGGGGCCCAGGGTGACCTTTACGGTATCCGCCAGCTGGTTGACGCCGGCTTCCAGCGCCTTGCGGGCCTCGTCGCCGCGCTTGATGATCTTTGCCATATCTAATGCCTCCAAAATTGAGAATGATTTACAAGAGAACACGCAAACTTAAAGCATTTGCCGCGGCGTGTACGCGGCAAAGCACATCACTCCACGATAGCCAGGATGTCGCTCTGCTTGACGATGATATACTCCACGTCCTCCAGCGTCACCTTGGTGCCGGCATACTTGTCGGTGATGACCTTGTCGCCGGCCTTCACGGACATGACCACGGTCTTCCCGTCCACGGTGCCGCCGGGGCCCACGGAAATGACCTCAGCCACAGAGGGCTTCTCCTTGGCGGAGCCGGTCAGGATAATGCCGCCCTTGGTGGTCTCCTCCGGCTCGGTCATCTTCAGCACCACACGGTCAGCAAGCGGTGTCAGCTTCATAGTTGGTTCCTCCTTGTATTTCTATTTTTGATAAAACAGTTTCAGCGTTAGCACTCAAAATGCTTGAGTGCTAACGCTGATTATCATACCACACTATACGGGTTTTGCAAGGGGGAAACGGAGAAATTTTGAAAAATTCACAAAATGTTCAAGCGCTGTCCTCAGCCGCGGGCCGTCCGGTTGCAGGAGCAGCCCTCCGGGCCGAAGAAGTTCAGCTTTTTGTCGTGCAGCTTAATGGTCACATCGCTGTTGACCACGCTCTCGCCGTCCAGGCAGGTGACGATATCCGGCTTCTCCGAGTGGATATGTACCACCTTGGGACAGGAGCAGTGCGCGTATTCCGGAAACTTGGCGTACTCGCCCCTGGAGTACGGCCCCACAAATTTCAGGAACGTGCGGCGGTTGACCTCTCTGACCACCAGGGTGTTCAGCACGCCGTCATCCATCCGGGCCTCGGCCACGGGCATAAAGCCGCCGCCGTAGTACCGGCCGTTGCACACAGATACCAGCGACCAGTCGCCCTCCGTGGTCACATCGTCCAGGGTGATGGTCCAGTGGGTGCCGATGCCCTTGAACAAGAAATTCACCGCCAGAGAGTAGATATAGCTGCCCTTGCCGTCCAGCAGCGGGCTCTCGCTGTATTTATGTACGTCCCGGGCCACCCGCGCGTCGATGCCGGAGCAGGCGATGGTCAGCGCCACGCGGCCGTTGACGTCGATGGCGTCCATAGGAAACTGCGGGCCGTCCCACAGGTTTTCAGCGTCCCGGAACTTCTCCATATCATCGCCGAAGTTCTTGAGGAAATCGTTGCCGGTGCCCACGGGGATCACGGTCATGGCGGCGTTGTCATAGCCGATAATGCCGTTGGCCACCTCGTTGACAGTCCCATCGCCGCCGCAGGCGTAGAACCGCAGTGCCTCGCCCGTCTCGCAGAGCTTTTTCGCCAGCTCCGTGGCGTGGCCCTGCTTTTTCGTCAGGATGCACTGCACGTCCAGCCCGTGCTTCTGCCGCAGCGACTCCGCCATGTCGTAGATCTTTTGTCGGCTGTCGGTCTTGCCCGCCGTGGGATTGATGATAAAAATATGCTTCATCGAGGCTCTCCTCCTCATCAACATATTAGAATTTCGTTGAATTTATTTCGAAAGCATACGGGTAATTGTATCATGTTTCTGCAAAAGAAAGTGAACAAATTGAAAATAAAGTCATATGCCGGGGATTTATTAAGGCAGGGCGGAAAAGATGCCCCCCCTAACGGCTCAGATTTTTCGCTGAGGCGCGGCGCGGCAGCGTAGGCGTACTTTGTGTACGGCAAGCCGCCGCAACAAAGCATCAGCGGAAAAGATGGCCATCAGACATTGCCGTACATAAACACATCACACTTGATCATGCCGTTGTACAGCTTGCGCTTTTTGTCCGCCGGCTTGCCGAAGCAGCGCTCGAACTCCGTGTGGCTGCTGAGCACCAGTGTGCGCCAGCCTGCGGGCAGCGTGCGCCACGCCTTGCCGAAGGCGCGGTACAGCGCCTCGGCCTCCTGCCGCTCCAGCAGACGCTCGCCGTAGGGCGGGTTGGTCACCAGCTGGCCATAGGGGCTGTCCCGGTGGAATTGGGCCGCGTCGGCCACCTGGAAGCGGACGCAGTCGTCCACGCCGGCCTTGCGGGCGTTGTCCCGGGCAATGTCCACGGCGCGGGGGTCGATGTCGCCGCCCCAGATGTCGTACTGCCCGTGGAACTCCCTGTCCTGGGCCTCGTCCACCGCGTCCATCCAGCACGCAGGCGGCAGAAATGCCCACTTCTGGGCGTCAAAGCGCCGGTCCAGACCGGGGGCGCGGTTTTTGGCGATGAGCGCCGCCTCGATGGGGATGGTACCGCTGCCGCAGAAGGGGTCGCAGAACGGGTCACGGCCCCTGTAGCGGCTGAGGGTCACCAAGGCAGCGGCCAGCGTCTCCCGCAGGGGCGCCTCCACACCCACGGCGCGGTAGCCCCGCTTGTACAGCCCCTCGCCGCTGGCATCCAGACCGATGGACACCTGATCCTTGAACACAGAAAAGCGTATCTGGTATTTTGTCCCTGTCTCCGGAAACTGATCCATGCCGTAGTGGGCCTTCAGGCGCTCCACCACGGCCTTTTTGATGATGCTCTGACAGGCGGGCACGGAGTGCAGCTGTGAGGAGATGGAGTAGCCCTTTACCGGGAAGGCCGCCTCCCGGGGCAGAAACTCCTCCCAGGGGATGGCGCGCACGCCCTGAAACAGCTCCTCGAAGCTCCGCGCCGGGAACTGTCCCAGCAGGGCGATGACCCGGGCGCCGCAGCGCAGATTGATATTCAGCCGGGCGCAGTCCGCCCAGCTGCCCTGACAGAGCACACGGCCATTCTCGGCCCGCACGTCGGCCAGGCCAAGGCGCTTGATCTCATCGGCCACCAGCTTTTCCAACCCCAGCAGGCAGGGGATCTCGTAAGTTATCATGGGATACACCTCGGTTTCTTGACTACCAAAGAGTATACCGAAAAATACCATAGCGCGCAACCTAAATTTCCGGTGGCTTTTCGGGGCCGCTTACGCTATAATAGGGAATGTAAACCTGAGGTTGCACCATGCGCGGCACATTGGCAGACAATTTTACGGAAATGCAACCTGAACGTGATAGACTTTTCCGTCGGTGTCCCGTATACTGACGGCACCGAAAGCAAAGGAGGGCACATATGGCATTTGGTGATCGGCTGGCAGCGGTACGGCGCGGCAATGGACTGACACAGGAGCAATTCGCCGAGCAGTTGCAGGTCTCCCGCCAGGCGGTGAGCAAATGGGAAAGCGGACGGGGCTACCCGGAGATGGAGAAGATCCTTTATATCTGCAACCGCTATCAGGTATCCATCGCCGACCTGTTCGCCGAGGAGGCGCCGGTACCCGCCGCGGCGGCGGAGGCACACCCCGCGCCGGAGCAGGAGGCCGCCCCCCTGCCCCGCGCCACGCTGGGCAGCGCCGTGGGCGCCTTCCTGACCAACCTGTCCCCCAAAAACAAATGGCTGGCTGGAGCTGTGCTGGTAGGCATCGGCGCGCTGGCCGGGATCATCGGACTCATTTTGAGAGGAGGCGACGCAGACATGGCGACAACGATATGGATCGCCGCCATCATTATTTTCGGCGTGGCGGAGGCCGCCACCGCCGGGTTGACATCCATCTGGTTCGTGCTTGGCGGCGTGGCCGGATTGATCGCCGCGGTATGCGGCGGGCCTGTGTGGCTGCAGGTGGGGCTGTTCTTCGCGGTGTCCATCGCGGCGCTGGCCTTCACCCGGCCGCTGGTGGTCAAGCTGATGAAAAAGGATATCAAGCCCACCAATGCCGACCGGGTACTGAACAATGTGGGCCGCGTGACAGAGCGCATCGACAACGCGCTGCCCTCCGGCGCCGTCTATATAGACGGTAAGACCTGGACGGCGCGCAGCGCCGACGGGGAGGTCATAGAGCCGGACGCCGCCGTGCGTATCCTGCGGATGGAGGGCGTGAAGCTCATCGTACAGAAGGAGCCTTGATATGCCGTATGTTCTGGGCGGATTGGCCGCCATACTGCTGGGCGTGGTCGCCCGCATCATTCACCTCATCCATAAGCATACTACGACTATGAAACAAACAGGAGAATAAGGAGGAACTACTATGCCGACACCGGGAACCATCGCCATCATCATTCTGGTCATTCTCATTCTGGCCGTCATCGTCAGCTGCATCCAGATCGTCCAGCAGTCCAAGGCCTATGTCATCGAGCGCCTGGGCGCGTTCCACAGCGTTTGGGGCGTGGGTATGCACTTCAAGCTGCCGTTCATCGAGCGCGTGGTGAAGAAGGTCAGCCTGAAGGAGCAGGTGGCGGACTTCGATCCCCAGCCGGTCATCACCAAGGACAACGTGACCATGCAGATCGACACCGTCATCTATTTCCAGATCACGGACCCCAAGCTGTACACCTACGGCGTGGAGTACCCCATGAGCGCCATCGAAAACCTGACGGCCACCACGCTGCGCAACATCATCGGCGAGCTGGAGCTGGACCAGTCCCTGACCAGCCGCGACACCATCAACGCCAAAATGCGCTCCATTCTGGACGAAGCCACCGACCCCTGGGGCATCAAGGTCAACCGCGTGGAGCTGAAGAACATCCTGCCGCCCCGGGAGATCCAGAACGCCATGGAGAAGCAGATGAAGGCCGAGCGCGAGCGCCGGGAGTCCATCCTGCAGGCCGAGGGTGAAAAGGCCAGCAAGGTGCTGATCGCCGAGGGCGAGAAGCAGTCCACCCTGCTGCGGGCCGACGCGGCGAAGCAGGCCAAGATCATGGCCGCCGAGGCCGAGGCGGAGTCCATCCTGAAGGTGCAGCAGGCCATGGCCGACTCCATGCGGATGCTGAACGAGAACGCCCCCAACGACCAGGTCATCAAGCTCAAGGCGCTGGAGGCGCTGGAGAAGGTGGCGGACGGCAAGGCCACGAAGCTCATTATCCCCAGCGAGATCCAGGGGCTGGCCGGTCTGGCCGCCAGCGCGAAAATGCTGGTGGAGAACGACGCGCCCGCCGCGGAGTAAAGCTATGGCAAAGAAAGAGCAGCGCTTTATCAAGGTCATGGAGGACAGCGGCTTCATCAGCAGCAGCGAAGTACTGGTGGATACCCAAACCGGTGTGCAGTATCTCTACCACGCCGTGGGCAATTCCGGCGGGCTGACGCTGCTGGTGGACGCTGATGGTAAACCCTTGGTACCGCAAGACGCCGGACGCACCGGAATTCTGAGCAAAAAAGGAAGCACCCCGCGGGGTGCTTCCTTTTTTGCTTCGCTTTATGACTCCTCCTGGGCGGGCTTGAACACCAGGGCGGCCATATCGGAGAGCGCATCCTCCGACGCGCCGGTGTCGGCCGTCAGGCTGTACGCCAAGCCGGGAGCGAGGTCACGCCAGATGATGCAGCCGGCGCCGCCCGCGTCCCAGCGAAGGACGGTGGGGCACCAGCGGAGCCTGCCCTCCGCCGTCAGGCTGCCGCCGGTGAAGGCGGAGATGTCCGGTATTGTTTCTGAAACGTCCAAAGTGGGGGCCATGCGGTAGTGCCAGGTGACGCCGTCCAGCGTAAAGGCGACCTCCGTGACCGTCGCGCCGTCCAGATCAAAGAGATCGTAGCCCAGCACGTCCGCGCCCTCCGGGGCGGTGGGGACGGTGTAATACTGGGCGTCCATCAGGGTAAAGGCGGTGACCAGCGGCGCGCCGCCGTCCCAGGCCACGCAGTACCACTGGATACCGGCGGACGTGTCGTACCAGCCCACGGCGCCGTCATCGTAGACCAGCAGCGTCAGGCCGTTCACCTGATAGGTGTCTGTCGGGAGGGTACCGTCCGGGGCAGGCAGGGGCTGGCTGGCATATTCCGCGCTGTAGTCGTAGTCATAGCCGTCCAGCAGCACGGTACAGGACACGCCGGTGACGGCGCCCTCGCCGTCTTGACGCCACTGGTAGCCGGAGGTCAGAGACGCGCCCTCCGGCAGGGCCAGAGAGGCGGAGAGAGGCTCGGCGTCCAGCGCAGGCGGCATGGCGACGGAAAAGCTCTTGTCCATGCCGCCGAAGTCGGCATCCGCGCCGGCGGTATTGTCACCGATACCGGCGGACCAGGGCTGCCACAGGGCCAGGGCCAAGGCCGCGGCGCAGAAGCACGCGGCCAGCGCACCCCAACGGCGCGCCGCGCCGCCGCGGGGCAGGGGACGCTGGGCCTCCTCCAGCAGATCGTCGTCGATGGCGTCCATCCAGCGCTTCATTCTGTTGTCGTTCACAGCATCCCCTCCTTTTCCAGCACGGTACGCAGACGCTGACGGGTGCGGAAGAGGGAGGATTTTACCTTCTCCTCGCCCGCGCCGCAGCTGTCGGCGATCTCGCGGATGCTCTCGCCATACCAGTAACGGCGGATGAAATACGTCCGGCTCTGCCGGGTCAGCTTACGCAGGAAGCCGTTGAGCACACGGCGGAACTCCTGCTGCTCCAGGGCGCGGACTGCGCCGTCCTCGGCGGGCAGGCAGCCCTCCAGCTCCTCGAAGGCCACCGTCAGGTCGCTGCGGCGCTGGGCGGCGCGGTTATAGTCGCACTTGTCCAGGGCCAAGCGGCGGGTGACGGTGGTGATGTACGCCGCCAGCGAACGGGGGCGCTCCGGTGGGATAGCATTCCACAAACGGAGCCACACGTCGCTGACGCACTCCTCCGCGTCGCGGTCGTCCGGCAGGATGTGCCGGGCGGCGGCAAGGCAGCGCTTTTCGTACTTCTCCTGTGCGGCGCGGATGGCCTCCGGGTCGCGGCGGAAAAAATGATCTATGATCTGAGCGTCCTCCATCGGGCACTCCCCTTTCTGTGTGTATCGGTCAGACCATCATAGCACACAGAAAGGGGAAACGCCATAGGAAATCAGAATTTTGCCAGGAATGCGTCGGGTACGGTGCAGCCGTCGGGCAGCACCTCCAGCACCACATAGTTGCCGTTGACGGTAACGGTGGCGTTGTTCTTCCACATACCGGCCTCCTCGGGGTAGGTGGTGTCGTCGGCCATGGCGTCCACGCGGGCCTGGAAGCTCTGGCGAACGAGCTCGGCGTCGGCGGCGCTCTCCGCCTCCACCATGGACACCTCGCAGGAGGTGGCGGTGGGCGAGATGAAGAACACGGACTGCTTCAGCTTGGCGTTCTCCAGACCGGGGTAGTAGCTGTTCAGGATCTCCACGGCTGTTTCCTCCAGCAGCACGGGCGCGTTGTCGCCCAGCTCCTCCTGCACCTGCTTGATGGCGGCCTCGTACGCCGCCCGCAGGTCAACGGTCTGGCCGTCGGTCTGCGTCTGGTCGTCCTTCGTCTCGCCGCCGATGTTGTCCTCCTTCTGGCCGCAGGCCACCAAAGCCAGCGCCATCACCAGCGCCAGCAGCAATGCAAATATCTTTTTCATCATGTAAGCACTCCTTTCGGGCGCGGGGCAGGACCCCACGCACTTTACCGTTTCCGGAAGGACGGAAGCGTCCTCCGGCGGACAGCGAAACGCCGTCCTCTGCCAATACTGACGGCGGAGAACAGCGTTTGGTTTCGCTTTTTCGTTTATCGCTCATGGGGCTTGGGGGCGTTCCAGCCCTCGGGAAAGTTTTGCAGCACCCAATGGCGGGTGTGGTCGATGAACGCCTGCGTGGAGTGGGAGAGGGCGTTCTTGTCCTTGACACAGATGCCGATGTCCCGGTGGAACACCTTGGGCAGGGTGCTGGCAGCCAGCGGATAGGCGCACTTGTAGAGCATCAGCTCCTCCATGACGCTGATGCCCAGGCCGCCGGAGACCATGGCCAGAATGGTCTGGTCCTGCTGGACGGTGTATTGGATCCGGGGCCGGACCTTGTAGTGATCGAAAATGGCCTGGATCTCATAATCGTCGCCCTCATCCAGCAGGATCAGCGGGTATTTCTCCAGCGCCTCCGGCGGGAAGGGATCGCGCCCGGCCAGGGGATGGTCGCAGGGCAGGATGACCTTCCACTGGTCCCGCTGGAGCAGCCAGTAGTCCAGATACTTCTCCGCCGGGGTGGGCAGTGAGATAAAGCCGCAGTCCGCCTGACCGTGGAGGACCCAGTCGGATATCTCGTTGTTGAAGTTGGAGGGCAGAAGCTCGAACTCAATGCGGGGGTACTTTTCCTGAAAGGTCTTGAGCATACCGGGCAGCCACTTTTCCGATACACTGGTGAAGGTTGCCACGCGGATAAGACCGGTATCCAGCCCCCGCAGGTCCTCGGCGTGCTGCTCCAGACGGTGGGACAGGGCGCACATCTCCTGAAAATACGGTGCCAGGGCGCGGCCATCCGCCGTGGGGGTGACACCGCCGTGGCTGCGGACCAGCAGCGTAACGCCCAGCTCCTCCTCCAGCGAGCCGATGGCGTGGCTGACGCCGGACTGGGTGAAATTCAGGGCGCGGGCGGCGGCGGTAAAGCTGCCCAGCTCCACGGTCTTGAGGTATATCTGGTATTTGGTGACGGACATGGGGACACCTCCTGTTCAGGGCCAGTATAGCATATCTCGCCATGTGCTGCAAAGTATTTTTCATGGTTTTGATGATAATCATGCGTTTTACAAATCGCTTGTCCTGTGCTATGCTAAAGATACGTTAAGAAGCCCAAACGAAAGGAGGCGCTGAGCATGGTGCTGAACCTCATTCTGGCCAGCCTGGTGGCGGTCCTGGTGGTTACGGGTATCGTGTCCAAGGCAACGGACAAGTAACCCAACACCCCTTGTTTTCTATCCTTAATTTTTCTCCCTATTCCCCTTCAAATTGGTGAATGCCGGCGCGCCCTCCCAACGTGCCGGTGAAAGGACGCCGCCCCCTTCGGGCGGCGCCCTTTTTGCTCCGGACGCAGCGCGGGAGGTGATCGCTTTTCCTTGCTATTTCATGCGGCGTATGGTATGATACCGGCGTTAAAGAGAAAGAGGTATTGCCTATGGACCAGAAAAAACTGCATATCCTGTCGCTGCTGGCGGCGCTGACCGCGGCCACCATCTTCGGCATGAGCTTTATGTTTTCAAAAATGGCGCTGGCCACAGCGGCACCCACAGTGCTGCTGGCTTTCCGGTTCACGGTGGCGGTGGCGGCCATGTCGCTGGTCATCGCGCTGAACGCTCTGGTGGGCAAGGTACGCGGAAAGCCGCTGTTCGCCTTCTCTCTGAAGGGAAAGCCGGTGGGAAAGCTGCTGCTGCTGGGCATCGTGCAGCCGGTGGCGTACTTTATCTTCGAAAACTACGGCATTCTGTACACCTCCGCCGCTGTGGCGGGGACCATCATCGCGGCGGTGCCGGTGTGCTGCATCCTGATGGACGTGCTGGTTCTGCATGAGCGCGTCACCCGGCGGCAGGTGCTGTGCGCCCTGGGCGCGATCGGCGGCGTAGCGCTGATCTCCGTGGGCGGGGCGGTGATGATCTCGGCGCTGGGCCTGCTGTTCCTGCTGCTGACCATGCTCAGCGACACGGTGTACTATGGGCTGAGCCACGATGCCGCCAAGCGCTTCACCCCCTTTGAGATGACCTATGTGATGTTTGTGGTGGGCATGGCGGCGTTTATTCCGGTGGCGCTGATACAGGCCGGCGGGATAAGCAGCGAGCTGATCACCGCGCCGGCGCAAAGCGGCAGCTTCTGGCTGGCGGTGCTGTATCTGGGTATACTGTCCTCCGGCGTGGCCTACGGACTGCTGAACTTCGCCAACAGTCACCTGACGGTCTCAGAGAGTTCCCTGTTCTCCAACGTGACCACGGTGGTATCGGTGCTGGCGGGCGTGCTCTTCCTGAAGGAGGATTTCAGCCTGTGGCAGGCTCTTGGCGTAGTCATCATTCTGGTGTGCGTGTTCGTGGCCAACGTGTCCGGCAGCGAAAAGAAATAAAAAGATCTCCCCCCGACCGGGGGAGATCTTTTTATTTGCGGATGAGGGTCCCAGCCTTCACGCCGGTCAGTTCTCCGTTCTTCACGGCCAGCCGGCCGGCCACCAGCACGGCGTCCATACCCAGGGCCGTTTGGCAGGGGTCCTGATAGGTACCGCGCTCGGTGAGGGCGGCGGGGTCGAACACACACAAGTCCGCGTCCGCACCCACGGCGATAACGCCCTTACCCGCAAGGCGAAGGGCCTGTGCCGGGGCCTGGGTCAGCTTGTGAACGCCCTGCTCCAGCGTCAGCACACCCTGTTCCCGGACGAAGTGCTGCAGCAGACGGGTACAGCTGCCGTAGACCCGTGGATGGGGCATCCCCTCGGTGGGGTAGGTGGCGTCAGAGATCAGGCAACTGAGGGGACTGCGGAGGATAGCGGCGATGTCTTCCTCCGCGGCCATGAAGTCGATCATAGTCACCTGGCAGTGCTCGCGGATCAGCAGGTCGCAGCAGGCGTCCAGCGGGGATTTGTGCTCCATGGCGGCCTCCTGGGCGATGCTCTTGCCCAGCAGCGGCGCGTCCTCCGGGCAGTGAAGACTGCTGAGGAAGATTCCGTCCCAGCCAGCCAGCTTGGCGATGTCGTCAAACCCGCCGCCGTCTTCAATACGGTGAGCCAGCGTCTCGCGTTCGTGGGGGTCGGCCAGGCGGCGGACAACGGCGTCCATGCCGCCCTCCAGAAACTCCGGCGGCAGGATATGCAACAGCTGGGTGGAGCCGGCGGTGTAGGGGTACACGTCGCAGCCCACATCCAGCCCCTCTTCCTTCGCCCGGTGCAGCAGCTCCAGGGCCCGGGGTATTTTTTTGCCCCAGTTGTCCCAGCCCATGGCTTTCAGGTGGCTGATATGCAGAGGGACCCGCAGCGCCCGGGCCACCAGCAGCATCTCCTCGATGGAATCGCAGACGCCCGCGCCCTCCTGCCGCATATGGACGGTGAGGGGGATATCCTGCCCCGCGATGGGTGAGAGCGCACGGATCAGCTCCGCCGTGGTATAGAAGCACTCCGGGGCGTAACCCAGGCCCAGAGAAACGCCCAGCGCGCCGTCGGCCAGAGCCTGCTCCAGGGCGCGGTGCAGGGCGCGGTAGTGGCGGTCCTCCAGGTGCTCCAGCTCATAGCCGGCCGCGTCCGCCCGAAGGACGCCGGCACCGGCCAGCATACCCACATGGACGGGGATATTCGGCACAGAGGCGAAATAGCCGGAGAGGGTCTCCGTCACCAGCTCCGGCGGCAGGGCCCCGGTGATGGGGCGCAGGTAGTCCCGGATGGCGTCGCCGTGGGCGGGGCCGAAGGGGGCGGCGCTGAGGCCGCAGTTGCCGTTGACGATGGTGGTAAGGCCCTGACACAGCTCCGCCGCGCCGAAGCCCGGGCGGAACAGCGCCGCGTCGGCGTGGCGATGGATGTCAATAAAGCCGGGGGTAACAGTCCTGCCGGCGGCGTCGATTACATGAGCGGCGGACGCTGCGGACAGATCGCCGATGGCGGCGATCCTGCCGCCGGAAACGGCCACATCGGCCGCAAAGGCGGGGCGGCCCGTGCCGTCAACAACGGCACCGCCCCGGATAAGGGTATCAAACATGGTCTGTGCCTCTCTCCTGCTTCCCTGCCGTCAGGGGCAGGGAGATACTAAAGGTGGTCACGCCGCCGCTGCTGTCACAGCGGAGGACGCCCCGGTGGGCATCCACGATGGCTTTGGCAATGGGCAGGCCCAGGCCGAAGCTGTCGCCGTCGGTGCGGGCGTCGTCGGCGCGGTAAAAGCGGTCAAAAATGCGGGGGAGCTTGTCCGAAGGGATATCCGGCCCCTGATCGGTCACGGACACCACAGCGCGGCTGCCCTGCCGGACGGCGGTCAGGCGGATGGGCGTACCGGGTGCGGCGTATTTGACGGCGTTATCCAGCAACACCGCCAGGGCCTGGCCCAGCTTGGCGCCGTCGCCCCGGACAGGAAGAGACGGCGCAATATCGTAATCCAGCACATGGCCGGCCTCAAAGGCCACCGGCTCAAACCGCAGGGCGGCAGTCACCGCCGCCTCCGACAGGTCGGTGACGGTGTCCGGCGGGCTGCCGGCGTTCTTCTGGGCGCGGAAGAGGGTGAGCATATCCTCCACCAGGGCCTTCATGCGGCGGCCCTCCGCCCGGATATTGTCCACGTAGACCGCCTGCTCCGGCGAAGCGCTCTGCTCCAGCAGCTCGGCGGAGGAAAGGATGACCGTCAGAGGGGTCTTCAGCTCGTGGCTGGCATCGGAGAGGAACTGCTCCTGCTGGGCCCAGGCGGCACCTACAGGCTTGGTAACCACACCGGAGAGCAGATAGCTGCACAGAAACAGCACCACCAGTGCGCCGCAGCCCACCAGAGAGCAGGCCTTCAGCAGTGTGTGCAGGGAGGTGTATTCCAGATAGGTATCGGTAAACGCAATGGCAGTAGTGGTGTAGCCCCGCTGGCGCAGATAGCGCAGATGAAATTCGTCCAACGTGCCGGCGTCCTCGTCCGCCGCCAGGGCGGCAGTGACGATCTCCGCCATACGGGTCTCGTCGCTGAGGTCATAGTAGCTGTTGCCGGCCACGCGGACGGTGCCGCTGCCATAGACCTCGGCCACAAAGCAGGGGATGCTGTCCATGCCGGGCTGGCTGCGGCCATAGTCGCCCTGCTCCAGCGCCTGGTACAGCTGCTGCTGCACATTCTTGTGATAGTTGCCCCGGGAGATGAAGTACACCGCCGCGAACACCGCCAGCAGCACCAGCGAGATCAGCAGCATATTGGTGGCCACCACCTTCCAGCGAAGGTGCCGGATCATGCCTCCACCTCCAGACAATAACCCACCATACGGAGGGTCTTGATCTTCACAGTGGATTGCAGATGGGTGAGCTTGCGGCGAAGGAAGGAGATATAGACCTCCACGTTGTTGTCCTCGGCGGCGGAGTCGTAGCCCCAGACCTTCAGGATCAGCTGCTCCTTGGAGACGATCTGACTGCCGTTCCGCATCAGCAGCTCCATCAGGTCGTACTCCCGGCGGCTGAGGCGGACGCTTCGCGGGCCGCATTCCAGCAGGAATGTGCCCATGTGCAGCGTCAGGTCGCCGAAGGCCGTCACCTCCGGGTCGGCAGCGGCGTCCTCACCGCCACGGCGCAGCAGGGACCGGATACAGGCAAGCAGCTCCTCCGGCTCAAAGGGTTTGGTCAAGTAGTAGTCCGCACCGGCGTCCAGGCCGCGGACGCGGTCATTCAGCTCACTGCGGGCGGTGAGCATCAGCACCGGCAGGCGGCTGCCGCCGCCGCGCAGCTGGCGCAGCAGGGCGAAGCCATCCATGCCGGGAAGCATGGCGTCCAGCACCAGCAGGTCGTAGATATCGCTGCGGGCGTTGTCCAGGCCGGAGATGCCGTCATAGCACACGTCGGCGGTGTAGCCCTGGCGGCGCAGCAGGTCCTGCAGGGTGCCCGCCAGGCGCTTTTCATCCTCCACGATCAGTATACGCATAGCCGCGCCTCCCTTTTCATGGCTTACAGCCCCGTCTCGGACAGGGTCAGGATCTGGGTCAGGGACGACTCCTCCATCCGGTAGATGGTGGTGTCGCCGTCCAGGGCCACATAGCGGCCGCCGTCGCCGGTGGACAGGCCGACAGCAAGGATCAGCGTCCTCTCGGCACTGTTGTCAGCCAGGTAGTTCACCGTCAGCGTGACCTCCGGAGTGTCCAGGCCGCAGACGGCGGCCGCACCCTCCGCCGGGTCGTAGTCCACGCAGGCGGTGAGCGTCAGGGCAGCGATCTCATCAGCCAGGGCGGCGGTCTTTTCCGTGACGTCCCGGTTGGCGCTGCGGCGGGTACCGTCCTCGGCGGTGTAGAAGGAGACGGCAGCGGTGCCGTCGGCGCGCAGCAGACTTACGCTGACCAGCCTGTCCGGCTCGATGACCGGCAGAACGGGCAGGACCGCCATGGCGTAGATGCTGCGGCTGAGCAGCATCTTATTTTCGTCAGAGGTATAGCGCACCGTACCGGCAGGGGTGAGCACGTACCAACGGCCATCCGCGGCCTGGTCGCCGAGATAATAGACAACGTCCACGCCGTCGGAGGTGACGGTGATGTACTTCTTGGGAGCCTCCAGGCCATAGACGGCCAGCTCCTGCACATTGGCCACCGCTTCGCCGCTGTCCAGGGCGGCGGGCAGGGCCAGCAGGTCCTCCAGCGCCGTCTGGTCCAGGGGGAAGGCGGGGTCGTCAAACCAGGTCCAGGCGCCGGTTTCGTCCTTTTCAAAACGGAGGGTCACATCGCCGTCGCACAGGGCCAGGGCGGTGACGCCTTCTACGGGCGGGGCGGTCTGGGTGGAGGCGTCCACCATCTCTTTACCTTTTGTATTGCCGCAGGCGGACAGCAGCAGCGTCAACCCCAGCAAAAACGCCGTCAGGCGCAGAATTCGCTTCATCATGGCTTCGGTTTTCTCCTTTACTTTCGTTTACTTTCGGTTGCTTTTGCTGTATACATTCGCGTTCGCTATATGTTACGTTCGCTTTCAGTATAGCAACTTTTCAGGAAAAAGAAAAGTACATTCCGTGAATTCTCCCGTTCCCGGCGGCGTGGACGGACGAAGCACAAAAAAGACCGGCCCGCGCCGGTCTTTTTTTGTCGTTACCCACAGAGATGCGGCAGGTGTGCTGTAATGGCCGAGACGGCAGCTCCGCGCCGGTCTTTTTCTTAGCGTTATTTGCAGAGATAGCTGAACCAGCCCTCGCTGCTGCGCTGCTCGAACACATCCCAGCCGTCGGCCTTCAGCTTTTCCAGCACCTCCGCCGCCCGGTCGTCGATGATACCGGAGCAGAGGAACAGGCCGCCGGGCTTCAGGAAGGGACGGACGTGGGGGCTGAGGCCCATAATGACATCCGCCACGATGTTGGCCACCACGATATCATAGCCGACGCCCATCTCCTGCCGCAGGGCGGCGTCGGTGAGCACATTGCCCCAGCGGACGGTGTAGCGGTCCTTTCCGATACCGTTCAGGGCGGCGTTCTCATAGGCCACGTCCACGCACTTCTCATCGATGTCGCAGGCGAAGGCGCTCTCCGCGCCCAGGCGCAGGGCGGCGATGGACAGGATGCCGCTGCCGCAGCCCAGGTCCAGCACCCGCTCGCCGCCGTGGATGTGGGTGTCCAGCGCCTGCAGGCACAGGCGGGTGGTGGCGTGGCTGCCGGTGCCGAAGGTCAGGCCGGGGTTCAGCACCAGCTTCACCCGCGTGGGGTCGGCGGCCTCCTCCCACTCCGGCACCACCAGCAGGCGGCTGCCGATCTCCATGGGCTTGTAAAACTGCTTCCAGTTGTTCTCCCAGTCCTCGTCGGCCACGTCGGCCATGGTCAGCAGCAGGGGCGCGTACTCCGGGTGCTCCTTTTTCAGCGCCGACATGGCCATACGCACGGCGGCCACGGTGCCGTAGGCATCCTCGTTCCGTTCCAGATAGAACGTCACGCGGCTGACACCCTTTTTCTGCGCCAGCAGGTCATCATCCACATAATCCCAGTATTGGCGGTTGTTCTCCAGAAAGCTCTGAAAGTCCGCCTCGTCGTCGATCATCACGCCGGTGACCCCCTGCTGCTCCAGCATGTCCGTCACCGCGTCCAAGCCCGCGTGGCTCGTGTCGATCTTGAGTTCCAGCCAGTCCATAGGATGACCTCCCGCAAAGTTGAAATACACCGTACACCGCCAGCGGCGACGGAGCTTGTGTCCCGCCGATGACAAACCTCTAACGGCAATGGATCTTGCGCCAAGACGAGGCGCTCCATCGATGTCGGATCTTGTGTCCTGCCGATGGCAAGCCTCTAACGGCAATGGATCTTGCGCCAGGACGAGGCGCTCCATTGATGTCGGATTTTGCGTCCTGCCGATGGCAAACCGACGACGGCGTACTTTGTGTACGTCGAGGAGGTTTGACGATGGCAGGGCGCAAGAGACGCGCCGTTATCTCTTGGTGCCTACGAAGAATATGCCCATGGTATTCGGCCCCGTGTGGCTGCCGATCACAGGCCCGATGTAGTTGATGTAGACCTCCTTGACGCCGTAGCGGGCCTTCATCTCCTCGGCCACGGCGCGGGCCTCCACCTCGCAGTCGGCGTGGCAGATGAACATGACCTGCTCACTGGGCTCGATGCCCAGCTCGGCGATCTTGTCGATGAGGGCCTTCAGGCTGGCCTTGCGGCCGCGGACCTTGCTGACGGGGACCAGCTTGCCCTCGTCGGAGGTATGCATGACGGGCTTGATGGAGAGCATGGAGCCGAAGAACGCGGCGCCGGCGCTGAGACGGCCGCCCATCTTCAGGTAGTTCAGGTCGTCCACGGTGAACCAGTGGTCGATGTGGAGCTTGTTGTCCTCCACCCACTGCACCAGCTCCTGAGCGGAGAGGCCCTCGCGCTTCTTCTGGACGGTCAGATAGAGCAGCAGGCCCTGGCCCAGAGAGGCGGAGAGAGAGTCCACCACATAGATGTTGGCATCGGGGAACTCCTCCTTCATGTCCTGGGCGGCGATGCACGCACTTTGGTAGGTGGTGGAGAGGGCGCTGGAGAAGTTGATGCTGACGATGTCCTTGCCGGCAGCCAGAATGGGGCGCATGGCCTCCTGAAACTGGCCTACGTTGGCGGCAGAGGTGGTGGCCAGCACGCCGCCGCGGATCTTGCCGTAGAAATCCTCGAAGCTGATGGCGCTGCCGTCCAGCAGATTGGGGTAATCGTGCCCATCGATGTGGACGGTCAGGGGCACCACGGTCAGCTCCAGCTCCTTGGCCATGTGGTCGGTCAGGTCGCAGCAGCTGTCGGTCATAATGACATATTCGCGCATGGGATAAACCTCCTTGGGAGTGATATTCCCCGCTATCATAGCATGAAAACCGCCGCAGGAAAAGAGCCAAATTGTAAATAATACGGAATATTAGCAGAAATACAGGTGTCTATCGCCTATTTCCCCACGCAGAAGCGGGAGAAGATGGTGTCCACCAGATCGTCGCGGACCTGTTTGCCGTTCAGCTCACCCAGCGCGGCCAGCGCCGCCTCGCAGTCGGTGAGCACCACGTCGGGGGTCATGCCGATACGGAGGGCGCCGCGGGCCTCAGCCACGGCGGAGAGGGCTCGGTTGGCGGCGTCGGCCTGACGGGCGTTGGTCAGCAGCGCGCCGCCGGCAGTCTCGCCCGACGGGAACTGCGCCGCGATGGCGTCGGTCAGCGTGTCCAGTCCCGCGCCGGTGGCGGCGGAGACGGACAGCACGTTGTCGAAGCGGTCCGCCAGGGCGCCGACGTCCAGCGTCCTGGGCAGGTCGGATTTATTGACGGCCACGATCAGGTGGGGGACGGTGTTGGCCAGGGCGATGGCGGCCTCGTCCTCCGCCGTCAGCTCCCGGGAGCCGTCCAGCACCAGCAGGGCCAGAGATGCCTGCTTCGCGGCGGCGCGGCTGCGCTCCACACCCATGGTCTCCACGGCGTCGCCGCCGTCGCGGATGCCCGCCGTGTCGATGAGCCGCAGGAGCACGCCGCCCACGGTGACCTTTTCCTCCACCGTGTCGCGGGTGGTGCCGGCGATGTCGGTGACGATAGCCCGGTCATAGCCCAGGAGGGCGTTCAGCAGAGAGGATTTGCCGGCGTTAGGCTTGCCCAGCAGCACCGTGGGCACGCCCAGCTTCAGCAAACGGCCGCGGGAAAACCCGGCCACCAGCGCTTCCAGATCGTTCTGGGCCCGGCGCAGGGTGTCCAGCATCTGCTCGCGTTGGAGATCCTCGATGTCCTCGTCCGGATAGTCTACCACGGCGTAGAACCGGGCGGCCATGTCCATGAGGCCGTCGTAGATACGCGCCACGGTGCGGCTCAGCGCGCCGTCCAGCTGGCAGACGGCGTTGTGGGCCTGCTGGGCCGTCTCGGCGTCGATCAGGTCCGCCACGGACTCCGCCTGGAGCAGGTCCAGCTGCCCGTTGAGAAAGGCCCGCTTGGTAAACTCGCCGGGACCGGCCTGGCGGCAGCCGACGGCAAACAGGGCGCGGAGGCCCGTGTCCAGCACGATGGGGCTGCCGTGGCAGTGAAGCTCGGCGCAGTCCTCTCCGGTATAGCTGTGGGGCGCGGGGAAATGGACGCACAGCACGCTGTCGATGACCTGCCCCGTCTCGTCCAGCAGCTCGCCCAGCACCATGGCGCGGGGGCGCTGCTGCGCGGCGGGCCTGCCGTTTTTGGCGCGGAATACCGCGTCCAGCGCGGCACAGGTATCCGGGCCGGACAGGCGCAGGATACCGATGGCGCTGGGCTGACCGGGCGTGGCGATGGCGGCGATGGTGTCGGACATAGGCGGGACCTCCTTGCAGGGTGTTTTTCTCAGTATACCACAGGCGGCGGGAAAAAGAAATATCCCCCGGCGGACCGGGGGATATAAAAACGATGCTTTACTTGATGGGCTCGCCGGCGGCTTCCTTGGCGGCGATCTCCTTCATGGCGTCCTTGTGGCTCAGGTTCACGCGGCCCTTCTCGTCGATCTCGGTGACCTTGACCCACATCATGTCGCCGATCTTGCAGGCGTCCTCCACCTTCTCGATGCGCTTGTCGGCCAGCTTGGAGATATGGACCAGACCGTCCTTGCCGGGGGCAAGCTCCACGAAGGCGCCGAAGGTCATCAGGCGCACGACGCGGCCGTAGTACAGCTGGCCCACCTCGGGCACGAAGACGATGTCGTCGATGCACTTCTTGGCCTTTTCGCAGCTCTCGGCATCGGGGGAGGCGATGTGGATGGTGCCGTCGTCGTCGATGTCGATCTTGGCGCCGGACTCTGCCACAATCTTCTGGATGACGGAGCCGCCCTTGCCGATGACGTCGCGGATCTTATCCGGGTCGATGTGCATGGTGACCATCTTGGGGGCGTACTTGCTGACCTCGGGCCGGGGCTGGGCGATGCAGGGCAGCATGACCTGGTCGAGGATCTGGCAGCGGGCATCGTAGGTGATGTCCAGCGCGTTCTTGATGATCTCCATGGTCAGACCGTCGTTCTTCAGGTCCATCTGGATGGCGGTGATGCCCTTCTTGGTACCGGCCACCTTGAAGTCCATCTCGCCGTGGAAGTCCTCCACGCCCTGGATGTCGATGAAGGTGGTGAAGGAGCCGTCGTCATCCTGGATCAGGCCGCAGGAGATGCCGGCCACAGGGGCCTTGATGGGCACGCCGGCGTCCATGAGGGCCAGGGTGCTGCCGCAGATGGAGCCCTGGGACGTGGAGCCGTTGGAGGACACGACCTCGCTGACCACGCGGATGGCGTAGGGGAACTCCTCCACGGGAGGAATGACGGGCAGCAGAGCGCGCTCGGCCAGCGCACCGTGGCCGATCTCGCGGCGGCCGGGGCTGCGGGCAGGCTTGGCCTCACCGACGGAGTAGCCGGGGAAGTTGTAGTGGTGCATATAGCGCTTCTCGGTCTCCTCCCAGATGGTGTCCAGCTTCTGGTTGGCGGAGAGGGTGTCCAGCGTGCAGACGGACAGCACCTGGGTCTGGCCGCGGGTGAACAGGCCGGAGCCGTGGACACGGGGCAGTACGCCCACCTCGGCGTCCAGGGGACGGATCTCGTTCTTCTGGCGGCCATCCACACGGTGACCCTCCAGCAGCCACTTCTTGACGATCATCTTCTGGAACTTGTAGGTGATCTCCTCCAGGTACTGGTCCATGTTGGGGTACTCTTCCAGGTACTTCTCGTGCCACTTCTCGATCATGGCGTTCCAGCGCTGCTCGCGGACGTTCTTGTCGTCGGTGTCCATGGCGGCCTTGGCCTCGTCCATGAAGTCGGCGGTGATCTTGTTGAACAGCTCGTAGTTGAAGTCGGCGTGGGGATAGTCGAACTTGGGCTTGCCGATCTCCTGCACCATCTGATTGATGAGGGCGATCTGCTTCTGGTTCTCCTCGTGGGCCTGCTTGATGGCCTCGAACATGACATCGTTGGGCACCTCGTTGGCGCCGGCCTCGATCATGACGACCTTCTTGCCGGTGGAGACGACGGTCACGTCCAGATCGCTGACCTTGCGCTGCTCGCTGTCGGGGTTGAAGACCAGCTTGCCGTCCACCAGGCCCACCTTCAGGGCGGCCACGGGGCCGTTCCAGGGAATGTCGGAGATGGCCAGGGCGGCGGAGGTGCCGATCAGCGCGGCGATCTCGGGGGAGCAGTCGTGGTCCACGGCCATGACGGTGCACATGACGGACACGTCGTTGCGGAAGTCATAGGGGAACAGGGGGCGGATGGGGCGGTCGATGACGCGGGAGGTCAGGATGCCCTTCTCGCCGGGACGGCCCTCGCGGCGGTTGAAGCTGCCGGGAATACGGCCCACGGCGTACATCTTCTCCTCGAAGTCCACGGACAGGGGGAAGAAGTCGATGCCGTCGCGGGGACGGGGGGCGGCGGTGACGCAGCAGAGGACGCGGGTGTCGCCATAGCCCACCATGACGGCGGCGTTGGCAAGCTCGGCCAGCTTGCCGACCTCCAGCGTCAGGGGACGGCCGGCCAGGTCCATGGTGTATTTGTGATAGTGGGGGAACTGGCGCTTGGTGATGATCGTTGACATATCGTTTCTCCTTTTTTGTGAAATGGCATTCTGCCCGCGACCTATCGCCGTTAGCACTTGAAAACGCTCCGAAACCCTGAATTTCGGCGCATTTTCAACTGCTAATGGTCAATTTGTACACGGCGCAGAATGTGAAAGAAGGGTGATGCGCAAGCGCACATCACCCTGTTTCAACTTACTTACGCAGACCCAGCTTGGCGATCAGGGCACGATAACGCTCGATGTCCTTCTTGGCCAGGTAGTCCAGCAGACGACGGCGCTTACCGATCATCATCTGCATACCGCGGCGGCTGTGGAAGTCATGGGGATGGACCTTCAGGTGCGCGGTCAGCTGGTTGATACGCTCGGTGAGAATGGCCACCTGGACCTCGGGGGAGCCGGTGTCGGTCTCGTGGGTGCGATTGGCCTCGATGATAGAGGTCTTCTGGTCTTTCAGCATCATGGTTGTGTTTCCACCTTTCTTGAAATACGCCCGCAGCCTGGGCCGTGGGAGAGATGGAACGCTCCGCAGGGCTAAGGCAGGGGTCGGACGCGCTTAGCGCGTACTTTGAGATGATACCACAGAAAATCACCGTTGTAAAGTGGTTTTTGCGGCATTTCCGGGGATTTTTACGCCGTTACCTGAATGGCGGCCACGGGACAGCTGTCCGCCGCCTCCTGCACGCCGATCTTCTGCGCGTCCGGGATAGGGTCCACCGTCACCCGGGCGGGCTCGCCGCTGTTCAGCGCAAACACCTCCGGGCACAGTCCCGCGCACAGTCCGCACTGGATGCACGCCTTCTCCAACACCATTGCCTGCATGGAACACACCTCCTTTTGATTGATGGAAGTATTTTCCCCGGTTTGCGGCGGGGTTATTCAGCTCTCCGTGATGTGCCGGGCAAAGGCCGCCGCCTGCGCCTCGATGCCCGGCAGCTTCACAAGGCTGCCGCGCTCATTGGCCGTTTCCAGCAGGGAGAAGCGGGGCGGGAGATAGAAGGACTTGTTCATATTCAGGGCGGAGATCAGCTGGCGGGCCAGCAGATCGCCGCCGGAGTAGCCGGAGACGATCAGGCCGAAGATCCGCTTGTCGTACATACGGGTCTGGCGGAACAGGGCCGTGAGCCGGTTGACACAGGCGGTCAGATTGGCAGCCAGGGCGTCGTTGTAGTTGGCGCAGAGCATGACCAGAGCGTCGCATTTCCGCACGGCGGGATAGACCTCGTCCACCATGGGGCCGCCGTAGAAGCAGCCGCCCTGCTCGCCGAAGTGGAGACAGGCGGTATAGCTGCACCCGTTGCAGTCGGCCATGGTGCCGTTGCGGAGGCAGATCTCCTGCACGCCGAGGTCCGACGGAAGACCGGCCTTCACCAGCTCCCACAGGGCCAGGGTGTTGGACGTGGCGCGCTGGGAGGCGTGGAGAGCCAGCACATGGCGGATGGGGGCGGGCTTTTCCCAGCCGTCCAGGCGGGAGAGCAGCTCCGCCACGGCGGCATGGAAGGCCGTGACCTCGTCGGTACCGCCGATCTGGGCCTGGGTGCGGAAATTCCGCAGGGAACCGGTGGCCTCCACCAGCGGGCGGCCGAGGAAGCCGCAGCCCGCCTGGTTGGCGGCGAAGACCATGTCCCGGGCCACATCCTTGGTGTAGAACTCGCCCACGCCGGTGACGATGCACGCGCCGATACTGTCGGAGAGCAGGTCCGTGCTGCGGCGCAGGCGGGAGAGCATACGGTAATAGGCCATATTGCAGCCGCCCTCGTCCAGCGCCACAGCGAACAGCAGACGGCGGCCGGCCAGGTCCTCCAGCCCGTCATCGGGGTCGCGGATATCGCTGCCCGGGGGCAGCAGGGGCACCAGCAGGTCCCGCAGGGCGGGGCTGCGGTCGTTTTCGGGGAGCAGAACGGTGAGCATGGCGGATACCTCCGTTATTCTATGGCGTTCAGCTTGGCGCGGGTGTCGTCGATACGCTTTTGCAGGGCAGGCGGCAGGGTCAGCGCCTCCGTCTCGATGCCGGCGGGGGTCAGACGATTGCGGCATCCCATGAACACCTGGCCGTCGTAGACGGAGGAATAATGCCACTGCCCCCGCAGCAGGGCCAGCAGGCTCAGCGCGCCGGAGGACAGGGCCGGGGCCACATAGGGCTTGTAGCCCAGCTTACGCATCTCCAGATTGGCGTGGGCCACCTTCTCCGTCAACTCACGGGAGAGGGCGTCGTCGTAGTGCGCAATGGAGTTGGCCAGCACCAGGTCCTCGCCGTGGGGGCCGAAGGCGCGGCCCTCGGTAAGGTAGGACGCGAAGCGGGGGTCCCTCCGGGCGTAGTACAGGGCGCGGGCGTGCATAACGCCCAGGCCGAAGCCCCGGACCTGGGCCGGGGACAGGCCGCTTTCACGCAGGACGGCACGGCAGAGTGGGTCCACCGGATCGCTGACCACGCAGAACAGGCCCCTGTACCGCCTGTCCCGGGCCATGCGGGCGTAGATGGACACCAGCTCCCGGTTCAGGCCGTACTGGGCCATGCGGACATCCCCCGCCGTAACGGAGGTATCCGGGATCATCCGGGAGGCGCAGAACAGGAACACGTCGCCGTCGAACAGCTGCTCCGGCGCGATGATGTCCACCGGGGGCAGCGCCGCACCGTCCGGGGACTGTATCTGGTTCAGCTCGAACTCCCAGCGGTCGGAGACGCCGGGGCGCACGTCGCAGATGCCGATGGAGTCTATCACGTCGCCGCCCATGAGCCGCAGGCCCATCAGCAGCGTGCTGCCCACATCGCCCAGGGCCAGCAGGGTGACGCGGCACTTAGACGGGATGCGCGGCAGGGCGGTATCGTTGAGATCGATCATAGTGGTTTCTCCTTTTATCTGTGCCGATGACGAGGCGGCGCCGCATAGTCTTGATAAAGGTTCAGATTTTGTGTCAAGACGAGGCGCGGAGGCGCAGGCCCCCCCTTGAGGAATAGAGAATGTGCCGGATTTTGCGTCCTGCCGATGGCAAACCGACGAAGGCGTACCGTGTGTACGTCGAGGAGATTTGACGATGGCAGGGCGGAAAAGACGGTGCATTATCTCGCGGGGCGCATGCGTTTGAGAAGCTCTATATCTCCCTCCAAATACGTGCTGGCGGCGCGGGAGAGATCGTAGGTCATGCAGCCGCCCTTGTCGGGACAGAGGGGCAGGATGACCGCTTCGCCGAGACGGCTGAGGGTGAGGTTGCGGGCGTAGAGGGAACGGAATTCCGTTTCAAGGGCCAGGAGGATATCGCGGGCGTTTTCGAGGCAGCAGAGGGAGAGCTCCCAGGCGGTCTCGTCGTCCATGCCGGTGTACTCGGGGGCGGCGTAGGGCAGGATGCGGTTGACGGCGGGCTGAAGGCCGCCGGGCAGGGCCTCGCTGCGGCGGACGGTATCGCCGCCGATGAAGGGATAGAGCGTGGACTCGACGAAGCGCAGGCGCAGGTTGGGCAGGTAGTAGATGGCGTCCACGTCGTAGCCCAGCTGCTCCATGAGGTCGCGGCCCATGCCGGTGAGGTAGCCCACCAGCACCTGATCCACGGGGGTGTTCGTCTCGGCGAGCAGCGGGGCCAGGCGGCGGATGCGCTTGCCGTCGTGGAGCATATCGTCCACGAGAATGACGGGGCGGGCGAAGGCGTGGATGGTGCGGACCTGGTCGGGCAGGGGCGAGTAGTCCGGGTAGGCTTCGATGGAATAGGTGCTGAGGTCCGGCTCGTAGACCTTGTCGGTACGCAGGGTCTTGGTGACGGTGTTGGGCACGGCCACGCCGCGGAGGATCTTGCCGTAGGGGACGCAGATATCCGGGCCGAGGACGCGGGGCGTGGTGGGCTCCGCGGGGACGCCGTTGCGGCCGGTGATACGCTGGAGCAGCCGGTGGTAGATGACGCCGGCGGACAGGCTGAGCACCAGAGATCCGGGCTGCAGCTTTGTCAGCGCCGCCTGCAGGCGGCGGTGGGCGGCGGCGATGGCGGCAAGCACACGGGGCGAGGAGCTGAAGGGCGCCTTCACCGCGGTGTCCACGTTGCGGCTGAGGACGATGGGGCAGCGCATATCCACGGCCAGGGCGTCCGTGCTGTCACCAGCCGGAACGAAGCCCTGAAGCGTCAGCAGCTGGCGGCCGTAGCCGGAGACGGCGCCCTCCAGGGGAAGGTAGAGGGCATAGGTGAACTCACGGCTGAGAGCCAGGGTCAGCACCTCGGTGATGAGCAGCTGGCAGAGGTCGCTCTGGCGCTCGCCCCGGGGCACGAACAGCCCGCTGATGAGCAGGGTGCGGCCGCCGGCGTTCTGGCGGACCAGGCCGGAGAGGGCCGGGTCGCCCAGGCGGGCGAAGAGGCGGGCGGAGTCCAGACAGGCGTAGCTGGCCGCGCCCAGAATGGTGCCGTCGGTGTCCCGGCAGACCATCACGTCGTCGCCGCGGCTCTCGATCTGCGTCCGCAGCGCCGCGGCGGTGGGCACGGAGAGCATGGTGCGGAGGAATTTCTCCGCCGTCTCCGGCGAGGCGGGCAGGAAGCTCAGGTCCTCGGTGCGGAGAACGGGCTTGTCCTGGGGCTCGCGGAGGTACAGGCCGCGGCGATAGATGAACTCCTGCACCGTGGGATCGATGAGGTTGGAGATGTCGCGGTTGGCATCCACCGCCTCGCGGATGCGGGTGGAGCTGATCTCCTCCAGCTGGGGCGGGAGCGTCAGCTCCAGCACCTTGCCGGTGATGCAGCTGTAATCCGCCGGCTCGGCGTCCGGCTCGGTGCGGCGGAAGACCACGTGGTCGAAGGTGTGGATGGAGTCCGGCGTGACGGACTTTTTGTAGGACGAGGCGTGGAGCACCACGTCGCTGCCCACCACGATGGACACGCTGCGGCCCGGGAAGGCGGCGCGCAGCTCGTGGAGGTTCTCCGGGTTGGCGATGTTCACCGGGAAGTCCTCCGGGAAAATGCTGACGTGGAACACGTCGGCCACGGCCATGGCGGCGATGCGCCGGCGCAGGCGGTAGGGCTGGGTCTTTTTGGACCAGGAGAACTCGTCAATGGCCAGCAGGACCTCGAAGCCCTGGTCGCGGATGGCCCGGACGATGCCCTTGTGGGACAGGGTGAAGGGGTCGAAGGTGCCGGGGAAGAAGGCCACGGGGCGGGGCGCGCCGAAGTCAAAGCCCTTGTGGAACAGGCGCTCCTCGGTGATGAAGCGGTAGAGCTTGCCCAGCATGGCGGCCCGGTAGTAGAACGTCAGGCCCTCGCCGGGGAATTCGTCCTGGGCGGAGAGCAGCTTGCGCTGGGTGAGCATAAAGGCGCGGCGCTTTTCGTGGCGGCCCAGCTCTCCGGAGCCGAAGACCCGGCGGCCCAACACGAACAGGGCCTCCTGCCGGGTGGCGCCGTCAATGCCGCTGAGGCCCCGCATCAGCAGGCCCAGCAGCCGTTCACGGCGGCGGCGGTAGGCGTCGTCCGTCTCCGGGAAGCGGGAGCGATAGGCATCGTACGCCTCATAGATGACGCCCACGGTATCCAGCACGGAGGCGGTAACGCGGCTGTCGGAGGAGCTGAGGTTCACGCGAAGGTCGTCCAGCACCTCATCCAGCTCCGCCGGGGGCAGCCACAGGGCAAAACGGCCCAGGTAGTCGGGGATATACTTGGTGAACTCCTGCTGGCCCAGCTCCAGGCCGCGGCACAGCTCCACCGCCACCTCGTTGCGCTGGTCGGCCGTCAGTCGGGGCGCCAGGGCCAGCAGGGCGTTGCCGGCGCTGTGGCGGACGGTGACGCGGTCACTGACCTTGATGAGATTGGACAGGTGGGTGGCGATATGGAGGGCGGGGCTTTTGCCGCTGCGGGCAAAGTCCGTCAGCAGGCGCAGATTGCCCTGCTTGGTGATCCACGGCGTGGCAGTCTTCAGGTTGTCCAGGAAGATCTCGGAGACCACGTCCTCCGGCAGAAGAAGGGGCGCGCCCTGAGAGAGCACATCCTGCTTGAGATAGCGCAGGGTGCCGCTGTCGCCGTCGGGGACGGCGGTCACGGCCTCCAGCGCGCGGCCGTCCTCCGGGTACAGGCGGGCGAGACGGTCCAGCAGCAGCACGGCGGCCATGCGGATGGTCAGGTCCTTACGCAGGGACAGGGCGGCGGCAAAGTCCATCATCTGCCGGGCGCGGCTGGCAGTATAGGCCGTATCCGGCAGAGCGGCGGCGGTATCCAGCAGCTGGAAGGCGGTGTAGTCGTCCAGATCCTCCGGCCTGCGGTAGTAGGCGAACACCGGGGCCAGGAAGCGCTCCTCCCGGCCGGGGCAGTGGCTCAGCAGGGAGCCGACGGCGAATTTCAGGGTATAGCCGATCCAGCGGCGGTGCTGTGGCATGAGCTTATGGTCGGGATACAGTATCTTGTCCAGATAGAGCCTCCACTGGTCCACGTCGGTGATGGCCCGGGGGTCCGGGCGGATGTCGGCGGGGCGCTCCTTGGCGTAGCCGGCGTGGAAGCCGGCGATGATCTCGCCCAGCAGCGCCGCCGCCTGACGGCGGATATCGCCCTCGCGGTGCATCAGCAGCTCGTAGAGGAACGTCAGGGTCTGGACCTTCTGTGGGATATGCAGATAGAGGGAGTAGGACTCCATCACCGCCAGATAGGCGCGGAGACGGCGCCAATCCGTCTCGCCGCGGGCCTCCTCCAGCAGACGGGCGAAGCTGCGCTGGTCGGTGAGGCGGTGCATCAGCTCCATATTGTGGCCCACGCAGCGGAGCGTCAGGGCGCGGAGGGCCTCGTCATCGGTCATGAGGGCGGTGTGCTTCTCCGGCAGCGGGGGCGTATCGCCGCCGGACATGGTGACATCCACGCCGCAGCTGACCATGAACTGCTCAAAGTCCTCCAGCCGGGCGTAGACCCGGGTATAGCGCTTCTGCTTCTCGCCGTCCACGTCGTCCAGCTTATCCAGGATCACCTGGAAGGCCTCGGCCAGGGTGGAGATACGTGTGATCTCCCGGCCCTGCGCATCGTGGAGCTGCTTGACGCGGAAGTCGGCGTAGATCAGCAGCAGCGCCTCCACGGAGAGGTAGTCGGGCTCCAGGTCCCAGACGGAGTGGTTGGCGGCCACGTGGCCGATATCGGTCATCCGGCGGCGGCGGAACCACTGGTCGGTGTAGAAATAGTGCAGGTAGGGCACGCGCTCGCCGGGGCGGCAGCCGAACTTGCCCAGATCGTGGCCGGCGGCGGCGCCGGAGACCAGGGCCACGTCCACGGCCACGCCGCTTTTCCGCAGGGCGCGGGCGGCGGTGACGGCGATGTGGTGGACGCCGGCGATATGCTCAAGGGTGCGGTAGGGCGTGACCTCCAGGCCCAAACGCATCAGCTCATAGACGAACTCCCGTCTCCACAGGCGCAGGAAGCGCTGATAGGACGGGGCACAGGGACTGCCGGCCAGCTCATCATCGGTCAGGAAATCGAAGGTCCAGGCCGGGTCGTGGGGCAGCAGCTCCGCCTCGGCGGCAAACAGCACCTGCAGCACCGACAGCAGGAACACCGCACCGGGGGCGAAGGGCTCCGCATCGGTCTTTTCCGGGTAGAGCAGGCGGCGGGCATAGTCGTAGGCATAGGCCAGCCAGCCCTCGGACGGTTCGCCGGGGCACAGCGTCTCCAGCTCCGGGCGGCAGAGGGCCAGCACGTCGGCGCAGCGGAGGCGCGCGCCGCTGAACAGCCCGGCAAAGCGCTGCATATAGCCCTCGGTCTCGAGGGTGCGGAGCAGGGCGTCCCCGGGGGCAAAATAGTCCGCGGCGGGACGGTCGGAAAGGCGGCGGCGCAGGGCCAGGTCCATCTGGCGGATACGTTTTTTGTTCATGGCAAAACCTCCTGCCGGTGGTATCGTACACAGACCGTGTCCGCCGGAAAGGCGCCCGTACACCGGTAAGATATCCGGGGTGGACACGGAACACCATAATAATAGGACACTCCCCCGCACGCTGTCAATATTCCGCGGGGCGTTTTGCCACCGTTTTGATACGGAACCTTAGTAAGGTCTTAAGCGTGTGTTCACGATTTGTTCACATTTTGAGGGCCAGGCGCATGATATGATATTGTCGGGGGCAGCGGCGGAACGGAATGACAATTTCTGCCGTCTAAGTAAATAGGCAAATCATCCCGCGGGCGCGCGGGAAGGAAAAAGGAGAACACAACATGAAAAAAGCGGCTTTTGTACTGGCGCTGGTGATGCTGCTGGGCTGTGTGTCCGGCTGCGGCGCAGCGGAGGGCGAGGCCTCCGTGCAGTCGGTGTCTATGATCTGCGGGCTGGGGTCCGTAGGTCTGGCGGACCGGTTCGCGGGCATCGTCAGCCCGCTGGGCGAGACGACCATCAAGAAAAACGACGCCATGACCATCGACACCATCAAGGTGAAGGTGGGCGACAGCGTGAAAAAGGGCGACGTGCTGCTGACCTATGACCTCAGCCAGATCCGCACCGATCTGGAGATGGCCCAGCTGGAGCTGGAGCAGCTGAACGCCACGCTGGAGGACCAGCAGGCGGAGCTGGAGCGTATACAGAAGCTGATGGACAGCACCTATGACGACGCCACCAAGCGGCAGTACGCCCTGGATCTGCGGGAGCAGAACGTGAAGGTGCTGGAGACGAAGGCCAACATCGCCACCAAGAAAAAGGACATTGAGAAGCTGAAGGCCAACACCGCCGACAGCACCGTCAAGTCCCCGGTGGACGGCGAGGTGCAGTCCCTGAACCCGGACGGCGGCACGGACAACTCCGGCAACGCCCTGCCGTTCATGACCATCGTGGAGACGGGCGGCTTCCGCATCAAGGGCTATGTGAATGAAAACAACGCCAGCGTGCTGACCGAGGGCACGGCGGTGGTCATCCGTTCCCGGGTCAGCGACCAGACGTGGAAGGGCAGCATCAGCTCCATCGACTGGAACAACGCCCAGCAGAGCCGCAGCGACTACGGCGACAGCGACACCGCCATGTCCAGCAAGTATCCCTTCTACGTGACGCTGGACGGCGACGGCGAGGGCCTGCTGATGGGCCAGCATGTGTACATAGAGCCGGACTACGGTCAGGAGGACACCCAGGACGAGAGCCTGATCAACCTGCCCAGCTACTTCATCAACGACGCCGAGGGCAAGCCCTGGGTGTGGGCTCAGAACAGCAAGGGCAAGCTGGAGAAGCGGAGCATCACCCTGGGCGAGTACAACACGGAGACGGACACCTATCCCGTGACGGACGGCCTGACGGCGGAGGACTATATCGCCTATCCCGACGACAGCCTGAAGGCGGGCATGACGTGCATCACCTATGACGACGCCACCTTTGACCCCAGCGCCAGCGGCGGCGAGGTATACCCCGAGGGCGGCGGTGAAAAAATCGACGAAAACGTGCCCATGGACGGCATGGACGGCGGCGATATGCCCGCTGAGAACGACACCGTCACGGACGACGGCAGCACCGTGACCGTGCTGCCCGGCGGCGAGGCCGCCTCCGCGCCGGCGGTCATTCCGCCGATGGAGGGCTGAGCATGATTTTGGAAATGCGCGATATATGCAAGGACTACCCCATGGGAAAGTCCGTGGCACATATCCTGAAAAACGTGAACCTTGACGTGGAGGAGGGGGAGTACCTCGCCATTATGGGCCCCTCCGGCAGCGGCAAGACCACGCTGATGAACCTGATCGGGTGTCTGGACGTGCCCACCAGCGGCAGCTATCTGCTGGGTGGGCGGGACGTGACCACCTGCAACAACAAGCAGCTGGCGGAGGTGCGGAACAAGGAGCTGGGCTTCGTGTTCCAGAGCTTCAACCTGCTGCCGAAGCTGACGGCGCTGGAAAACGTGGCGCTGCCCCTGCTGTACGGCGGGGTGAAGAAGGCGGAACGGCTGGAACGGGCCCGGGCCGCGCTGGAGACGGTGGGGCTTTCCGACCGGGTGGAGCACCGGCCGGACCAGCTGTCCGGCGGACAGTGCCAGCGGGTGGCCATCGCACGGGCCATCGTGGGCAATCCGAAGCTGCTGCTGGCCGACGAGCCCACCGGCGCGCTGGACAGTGCCAGCGGCGCGGCGGTGATGGAGCTGTTTCAGCAGCTGCATGACGGCGGCTCCACCATCATCATGATCACCCACGACCATTCCATCGCCAACCACGCCGCCAAGGTCATGACCATACGGGACGGCGTACTGTCGGGAGGTGACGACTATGAGTGAGAAGCTGACGCTGCGGGAAAAGCTGCATATCGGCGAAAAGCGCCCCGACGGTGAGAAGCCGCGCATGAGCAAAAAGCTGAAAAAGGGCATTATCGCCGCCGCCTGCGTGGTGGGCGTGTGCGGCGCGGTGTGGGGCGGACTGACCATCGCCCGGAACGCCCAGCGGGGCGACGTGAACGTATACGCCGTCAACGAGTGCGCCATGACCGACTACTGGGGGGACACCTCCAACACCAGCGGCATGGTGACCACGGACAAATTGCAGAAGATCTACATCTCCCAGAGCCAGACGGTGAAGAAGGTGTGGGTCAAGGAGGGCGACAGCGTCAAGAAGGGCACGGCGCTGGTGAGCTATGACTCCACCCTGACACAGGCCACCGTGGAGCGCGCCAAGATCGACTATGACCGGCAGACGGAGAACCTGGAGGTCATGAAGAACGAGCTGGAGCTGCTGAAGAAGGCGAAGAACAAGGAGACGCTGGAGGCGGAAAAAACGAAGCTGGAGGCGGAGCTGCAAGCGGAGATCAGCCGACTGGACGGCGCCGGCGGGTACGACCCCGAGAAGGCCGTGGTGCCCGGACTGGTGACGCCTATGGCCGAGGGCTCGGGCAACAGCAAGGATAAGCCCATTTACTACTACTGGCTGACCAACAAGCCTCTGAGCGATGAAGTGCTGCGGAACCTCCTGCATGGTGCGGAGATAAACCGGGCCACACCTATGGATAAGACCCCGACAGTGAGCACCTATCTGGTATTGGTGTCCCGGGACAAGGATAAGATGGGCGGTATGCCCACCAGCCGCGGCCTGCTGATAACAGAGACATTTACACCGAACAGCACAGAGCAGCCTGTTGAGGGTGCACCCATTTCCGGCACAGTGAGCATTTCCTTCCGGTTCTGCGATCTGCCGGAGTACATCGACCCGGAGCGCACCTACGACAGCGACAAGTACAAAGAGCTGACCCGGAAGATTGCCCAAATCCAGGAGCTGCTGGACGCCTCCATGACCCAGTTGGAGATCAACAAGGCCATTCTGGAGAAGGCTCAGGCGGTAAAGGAGCAGGAGGTCAACCTGAAGGTGGCGAAGCTGAAGCTGGACAAGAAGCTGGCGGAGCTGGGCGACGGCAACGTGTACGCGGAGTTCGACGGCACGGTGAAGGCCGTGCGGGACCCGGACGAGGCCTATAACAACAGCGAGGCCGTGGTGGAGCTGTCCGGCGGCGGCGGATATTACGTCACCGGCACCCTCAGCGAGATGGATCTGGGCAGCGTGCAGGTGGGCGACAGCGTATCCATCAGCAGCTGGATGACCGGAGCGGCCTGCGAGGGCACCATCGTGTCCATCGACGACTATCCCACCAGCAACGGCAACAACTGGGGCGACGGCAACAGTAACGTGTCCTACTACCCCTTCAAGGTGTTTGTCACCGAGGACGCGAATTTGCAGCCCAATGACTATGTGGATATACAGTACCAGAAGGACACCAGCGCGGAAGAAAGCGGCAGCTCACTGTATTTGCAGAGCATGTTCATCCGGACCGACAACGGCAAGAGCTATGTGATGGCCCGGGGCGAGGACGGCAGACTGGAGCAGCGGTGGGTACAGACCGGCCGGGATCTGTGGGGCAGCTACACCCAGATACGGGGCGGGCTGACCATCGACGACTACGTGGCGTTCCCCTATGGGCGCGACGTGGTGGAGGGTGCCCACACCCAGGAGGCCACGACCGACCAGCTGTACAACTACGGCATATAAAGGAGGCGGGATAACCATATGTTGGAAAATATAAATCTCGCCTTTCAGGGCGTGTGGAGCCACAAGCTGCGGTCGTTTCTGACCATGCTGGGCATTATTATCGGTATCGCCGCGATCATCACCATCGTGTCCACCATTCAGGGCACCAACGAGCAGATCAAGCAGAACCTGATCGGCGCGGGCAACAACGTGGTGCGGGTGACCATCGGCGCCACGGACAGCCAAAACTATTTCGACCTGAACTACTCGGCGCTGCCGGAGGGTATCGACCCAGTGACCCGGGAGATGCGGGATGAGATGGAGAAGCTGGGCAGCGTGTCGCTGGTGAGTATGTACTACTCCCGGGATTGGTGCGACAACGTATACGTGGGCAATACGGCGTTCAGCGGTTCGCTGTACGGCGTGGACGACCACTATCTGACGGCCGTGGACTACGCGGTGAACTACGGACGGTCCTTCACGGCGGCGGACTATGAGAACCGGCGGAATGTGGCGCTGATCGACGCGAAGTCGGCAAAGTCGCTGTTCCAGGGCGAGAACCCCATCGGCGGCACCATCGAGATCAACGGGATGCCGTTCACCGTGGTGGGTGTGGTGTCCTCCCGGTCCAGCAGCGGACCGGTGATCAACAACTTTAAGGATTATCAGATGTACGCCGGCAGCACAGCGGGGACCATTTTCATCCCGGACGTGTGCTGGTCGGTGCCGTACCGGTATGATGAACCCCAGTACGCGGCGGTGCGGGCCACCAGCACCAACGACATGACCGCCGCCGGCGACAATGTGGCCAAGTATCTGAACGAGAACGCCATCCGGACCACGAAGTACAAGTACGAGTCCAAGGACCTTCTGCAGCAGGCCAGCGATCTGCAGAGCCTGTCGGAGAGCACCAACAAGCAGCTGATCTGGATCGCGGCTATCTCGCTGGTAGTGGGCGGCATCGGCGTGATGAACATCATGCTGGTGTCCGTCACCGAGCGCACCCGCGAGATCGGATTGAAGATCGCCATCGGCGCGCAGCAGAGCCGCATCCTCTGGCAATTCCTGACGGAGGCGGCGGTGCTGACCAGCATGGGCGGCATACTGGGCGTGGCTACGGGCATCGGCCTGGCGGAGATGATGTCCCACATCATGGGGACACCGGTGGCCATCAGCGTACCGGCGTGCATCATCGCCGTGGCCTTCTCCATGGTCATCGGCGTGGTGTTCGGCCTGGTGCCGGCCATGAAGGCATCGAAGCTGAACCCCATCGAAGCCCTGCGGAGAGAATGATACGCAGAAAGAAAAGACCGGCTTTCGCCGGTCTTTTTCTCTGTCTGCTCCCGGCGAAGACACAGCGAAAGCAGAAAACAGCCCCCGGCAGGGGGCTGTTTCTTTATTTACTGCGGCAGCTCGCCGGGGGCGACCAGGATGATCTTGTCGGCCCGGTCATAGTCGCTGTACGCCTCCTTGGTGCTGCGGAGGAGCGTACCGTCGCCGGCGTAGACGTTGCGGTAGGTCTGGACGGCGTAGCCGTTGTGGCCGTACTGCTCCACCTCCGTGGTGCCGGGGGCGATGCGCTCGGACTCCTGATAGACCGTCTTGCGCTCGGAGTAGGAGAGGAACTGGTTGGTCATCTCCACATAGTGGTCGTCGGTCTTGGTGCCCAGCAGGGTGATGGTCAGCTGGTTGGTCTCGTCGTTGTAGCTGGTGGTGATCTTGATGGGGTAGTTGGTGCTGTTGCGGAAGGCAAAGTCCGGGCCGCCCCAGCTGACCGTGGCATCACAGCCCGTGACGGGCATATAGCCGGGGTCGAACATATGGGCGTAGCGCAGGACGATCTGCAGGTCCGCCATGAGGGCGGAATAGTACAGCGTGGAGGATACCTGGCAGATACCGCCGCCGATGGAGGTAACGGTCTTGCCGCCGGAGTAGGCGGCGGCGGGCTGGAAGCCCCGGGCCTCGGTGCGCTGGCCCACAGTGGCGTTGTACCAGAACTCCTCGCCGGGGTTATAGATGCGGCCGTTGATGGCGGCGGAGGCCAGCTTGATGTTCTGGCGGCGGCCCCAGGGGCCGGCGCAGGTGGTGGTGCAGGTGCCGATCACATCCCGGAACATGGCCTGCTCCAGCTCCTCGGTGGCGGCGGGCGGGAACTGCACCTGGGCGTCAGCCAGGAATTCCTCGCCCGGCTGGGCGGCGTCCAGTTGCTTTTGCACCGTCTCCACATCGAACTGTACGCCCACGCGGGACTGGGTGGGCTTGCCGGTGGATTTGTCGCAGATGGCGGCGGCCATGGTGCCGGCGATCTCGTCGTGGAGCGCCTGCACGTCCATGGGCGCGGCGGTGTGGGCCGCGAACACACATTCCACGGACCGGGCTGCCGCGGACAGGTCGCGGCTCTCGAAGCGCTGCGCCAACTCGGCGCGCAGCGCCGCCGCGTCCAGCTTCTCGCCGTCCTGCGGCTTGGTGATGTACAGGCCCTCACCCTCCGCCAGCCGGTAGCCGCCGTCCGTTACGGTGCAGCCCACGGTGTCGGACAGCTGTTCACAGGCGGCGGTAAGCTTCGCCTCGTCCACGTCCAGCTGGGGCGTGACATCCACGGCCCTGAACCAGCTCTCGATAAAGCGCCAGCCGCCGCGGAGGAATGCGGTCACATCGCTGCCCCAGCCCCGGTCCTGCACGTCGCAGCCGGCAGCCTTGGAGACATAGACGGGCAGAACGGTGACGCCCAGGTCGGAAAGGGTGGTGCTGCCGATCTCCTGCCCGTCACGGGTCAGGCGGATGGTCATGCCGTTCAGCAGGGCACTCCCCTGCTCCGTCCAGCGCTGCTCGGCCTCCTGCGCCGACAGGCCGGACATATCCATGCCCAGCACGGAGGTGTTGGGAAACGCCGTGTGGGAATACAGCGCGTTGGCGGCCACACAGCAGCCCGCGTAGGCCAGCACCAGCACCGCCGCGGCGATGCCGATGATCAGTCCGGCTCTTTTGCCGGGGGTCTTGGGAGGCTTTTCTTCCGGGGCCGCGCGCTTGCCGGCCGTCTCCGGCGCGGGATCGGCGGTAACAGAGGACATATTCAACTCGTCGCTCATGGTGTCCCCTCCTTTGTATCATCAGGTTTGGGCAATACCGGCAAAATGCCGTGCCGTTACTGCATTGTATCACGGTTTGTCAAGGAATGGGTTACAAAAGCGTTACGACACATCTTTCTGCGGCTTTGCGCGGGGAATGGTGACGGTGAGGCAGATAGCGTCCTCCGTGTCCCGGCGGGAGACTTTGGCGCCGACGCCGGCGGTCTGCATGAGCCGGACGCCCCGGTCCACGCTGTTGAGGAACAGCCGGACGTCCTTGATGATATACGCGCTGCGGCGGCGGGGCTGCGTTGTCTGGTTTTGCGCGACCAGACGGTCTATGTAACCTTCGGCATCGGCGACGTTCAGCTGGTTTTTGCCGATGTGTTCGACGGCGGCAAGGCGCTGCTCCGGGTCCTCCAGACGCAGGAGGGCGCGGGCGTGGCGCTCGGTCAGGCCGTAGTGGTGCAGAGCCTCCGCCACCGGCTCCTCCAGCCGCAGCAGACGCAGCTTGTTGGCCACGGCGGACTGGCTGCGGCCCAGCTTTTCCGCCGCCTGCTGCTGGCTGAGGCCGTAGCGGCGGAGCAGGCGGGCGATGGCGGCCGCCTCCTCCATGTAGTCCAGGTCGCGGCGCTGGAGGTTCTCGATCAGGGCCAGCAGGGCGGCGTCCTCCTCATCCACCCGGGCCAGCAGACAGGGCACCTGCCGCAGCCCGGCGATCCGTGCCGCCCGCCAGCGGCGCTCGCCGGCCACCAGCTCGTAGACTGCGCCCTGCTGCCGGACGGTGAGCGGCTGCAGAATGCCGTAGGCGGCGATGCTGGCCGCCAGCTCCTGCAAACTCTCCGAGTCGAACCGGCGGCGGGGCTGCTGGGGATTGGGACGGATATCGTTGATGGGTATGTATCGCACACGGGCAGAGAGGAAATCGGTCTTCTGGTCTTTTTTCATGGCGGTCGCCTCCTTTTTTCGCCTATTGTACGGCGGGAGGCCTGTCGAAAGCGGGCGAAGACCGTCGGGAAATAAAAAAATGCACCCGCCCCTGTCGGGACGGGTGCGGCGGTCACTGCTTTGTGCGGATATCCTCGCCGAAGAAGGGCAGGATCTGATAGGCGCCCTCGATACGGGAGAGGATGGGCGCGCCGTAGCGATGGCCCAGCTCCTCCGGGGCCAGGTTGGTGCTGATGATGGTGGACCTGCCGGAGAGCATACGGCCGTTGACGATCTGATAGAGGGCGCTCTGGACAAAGGCGGTGGTCATCTCGGTGCCCAGGTCATCCAGGATCAGCAGGTCGCAGCTCTCGCAGCGGCGGACGTCGGCATCGCTGACCTCGTCGGGGCGGAACTTGGCGTCCTCATAGCGGGAGAAAACGCTGATCGCGGTGTCGTAGACCACGGAGAAGCCGGCGTCGCTGACCTCCCGGGCGACGCAGGCGGAGAGGAACGTCTTGCCCAGACCGGTGCCGCCGGAGAGCAGCAGGCTGCCGCTGCCCCGGGAGAACTGGCGGGCAAAGTCCCGGCAGACGTCGAAGTTGCGCTCCATGTTGGCCCGGGGCGAAACGCCGTAGCTGTCCCACACGGCGCTGTCGTACAGGTCAAAGCGGAAGGTGTCGAACCGGGCTTCGCCCAGCGGCAGGAGCCGGGAGAGCTCCGCCAGCTGTTCGCGGGCGTAGTACTGCTTCAGGCAGGCGCAGACGCCGGACCGGGTATAGCCGGTGTCTCCGCAGAGGGAGCAGGCAGGCTTGTCCTCCAGATAGTCGGTGGGATAGCCCATGTCCTCCAGCAGGGCGGCGCGCTCGCGCTGCAAGGAGAGATTTTCGTCCCGCAGGACCCGCAGGGCGGGCAGCGGGTCCTCGCCCTTTTTGGCGGCGGCGGCCACGATACGGCTCATGGTGGTGCGGAGGGTGCGGTCGATGTCCCGCAGGCGGGGCTGGCGGGCAAAGACCTCCCGGCGGCGCTGGTCCAGCTCGGCCTCCCGGCGCTGGCGGGCCTGGTCGAAGCGGGCAATGGCCCGCTGCATGATGATACCGTCGTATGACATATTCTCACCTCTTGATATAGCGGCGCATCCAGGCGTCCTTGTCCCCGGCGGGGGCAGCGGGCTTACTGGCAGCGGGCCGCTGGGCGGCGGCCTCGCCCTGCTCCACCTGGTGGGGCGTGTGCCAGCCGGCGTCGTGCCAGCGGCGCAGGATGCCGTTAAGGTAGCGCCAGTTCAGATCCTTCTTGTAGAACACCGTGCGCTCATAGGCCAGGGCCACCGTCTCCGGCGGGAAGCCCATGTCCATCCACTGGTCGATGTAGCGGCGTTCGGCCTCCACCGGCGGCCTGTTAAGAATTCGTAAATTCGACAAATAGGAAGTGTACTTCCTGTTGCGCTCTGCCCATTTTTTCAGGTATACTGCGGCAGAATTTTGGTCAAATATGCCAAGCTGTGCCCAGCGATAGCCCTCTTTTTCCACCTGGCGCATGGTTGGTCGTCTACCCTCGCCCCACTGGCTGCGGGCCCGTTCAACACAGTGGCACACCAGCAGATAGATCACGTCGGCGGGCATACCCAGGTCATCGTAAAGACCGGCCAATATCTGCAAGTCGGCGGTGCGGAGCTTCTTGCCCAGCTGCTGCTCCGTCTGTGGCACCAGCAGGCGGAAGCCCTCGTTGTCCGTCAGCAGTCCGGCGATGTCCTGAGCGGTGTAGACCGGGCGTTCGTCCGCCGGATCGGGCGGTGCCTGGCGGGCCGGTCGAGGCAGCAGGTCCAGGTCCTGAAGGACCTTCTCCGCCGCGTCGATCCGCAGGCGGCTGATGGGCAGGACCTTTTCCAGCTCCTCCGGTGTGACGCCCCGGCCGAAGCGGCGCAGGGCCAGATACAGCAGGGCGGCGTCGCCCTGCCCGCTTTGCAGCAGCTTGTCGGCCGCATCGGCGGGCAGCGTCAGCTGCTCCTGCCTGTTCCGAAGTATATAGCCGTCCATGGCGATGACCTCCCCTCTCATTCGTGCTCTCCATTCTACACGAAAAAGGGGCCGGCGTAAAGCGGGGCGGGACAACTTTTTACAAATTTCCGCTTTTCGCCAAAATAGACTTTTCTCCGGCGGGTTTTGTGGTATAATGCTATTTGTATAAGTATATATACCCAACGAAATGAATTAAGGAGGGTTTTGGCATGGCGAACCGGGTAACGATGTCTATCTGCGGCACGGAGTATATCCTCGTAGCGGAGGAGGACGCCGCCTACATGGAGAAGATCGGCAACATGGTAGATGCGGAGATGCAGAAGCTGATGGACAGCGCCCACATGAGCCGTGACGCGGCGGCGGTGCTGGCGGCGGTCAATCTGGCGGACCAGCTCACCAAGGCGCAGGAGGGCGCGGAAAATCTGCGCCGGCAGGTAAAGACCTATCTGGACGAGGCCAGCCGCGCCAAGAACGAGGCCGCTGAGCTGCGCCGGAAGCTGCAGAACGCCCAGAACCAGAATAACCGCCGGTGATGATGGAGCTTTTGGCCCCCGCGGGGGGATATGAGGCACTGACCGCCGCGGTGCAGAACGGCGCGGACGCGGTGTATATGGGCTTCGGTGCGTTCAACGCGCGGCGGAGCGCGAAAAACTTTACCGACGAGGAATTCGCGTCGGCGGTGCGGTATTGCCATCTGCGGGGCGTGCGGGTCTTTTTGACCCTGAACACCCTGCTGACCGACCGGGAGCTGCCCGGGGCGGCCGCAGCGCTGCGAAAGGCCAGCGCCATGGGCGTGGACGCGGTGCTGGTGCAGGACTGGGGCCTGCTGACCCTGGCAAAGGAGATCGTGCCGGACCTGCCTCTTCACGCCAGCACGCAGATGAGCCTGTTCACGCTGGGCGGTGCCAATGCGGCCGCGGCGTTGGGCATGGAGCGCGTGGTGCTGGCCCGGGAGCTGGACCGGGACGAGGTACGGGAGATCTGCGCCGGCTGCGGCGCGGAGATCGAGGTGTTCGGCCACGGGGCGCTGTGTATGTGCTACTCCGGCCAGTGCGAGATGAGCGCCGTGCTGGGACAGCGCAGCGGCAACCGGGGCGCCTGCGCCCAGCCCTGCCGTCTGCCCTACGGCGTGAACGGCCCCTGCCGGGGCGCGTATCCCCTGAGCCTGAAGGACGCCAACCTGTCCGCCTATCTGCGGGATATGGCGTCTATGGGCGTGACCTGCCTGAAGCTGGAGGGACGGCTGAAGCGGCCGGAATACGTGGCCGTGGTAACGGGCATCTACCGCCGCCTGCTGGACGAAAGGCGGCTGCCCACGGCGGAGGAGTCCCGGGCGCTGGAGCAAGCCTTCTCCCGCAGCGGCTTCACCGACGGCTACTGGCTTGGTAAAAAGGGCAAGGCCATGTTCGGCACCCGGCCGGAGAACGTGCCGGAGCCAAAGGCGCTGTTCGCCCGCGCCCGCGAGACATACGAAAACGGAAAAGAGAACCGGAGGATACCGGTGAACCTGCGGCTGACGGTGCGCCGGGGCGAACCGGTGCGGCTGAGCGGCGCGTGCGCCGTCCCGGGCGGCGTCACCATAGTCATGGCCACGGGCGATATGCCGGAGGAGGCGCGAAACCGCGCCGTGACGGCGGAGGAACTGCGGCAGCGGCTGACCAAGACCGGCGGCACGGTGTTCGCGGCGGATCAGATCGAAATAGAGCTGGACGAGGGGCTGATGGTGTCCGCCAGCGCGGTGAACGCGCTGCGGCGGGAGCTCCTGGACGAGCTGGCGGATCGGCGGATGGACATCCCGAAGCGCCGTGAACTGCCCGCCTCTCCCCTGCCGGAGGCCCCGGCGGGCGCGGCGGAGCTGGACTTTACCGTGTCCATCAGCAGGCCCGATCAGCTGACGGCCGAGCTGCTGGCGGAACGCCCCGCCATCGTGTATATCCCGGCGGAGCTGCTGGATAAGATGGACCTGATGCCCTATACCGGGCAGGCGGAGTTCTGCGCGGTGCTGCCCCGGATATTCCGCACGGCGGACGAACCGGTGTTCCGGGATATTCTGCAGCGGCACCCGGAGGTCGCCTCCGCGGCCATCGGCAACCTGGGCCATCTGGCCATCGTGAAGGGACTGGGCAAAACGCTCCGCGGCGACTTCGGCCTGAACGTGTACAACAGCCGGGCGGTGCGCTTCTGGCAGGAGCAGGGGCTGTCGTCCGTGACGGCCAGCTTTGAGCTGCGGTGGCAGCAGGTGCGGGACCTGGGAAAATATGCGGACTGCGAGGCCCTTGTCTACGGCCGCCTGCCGCTGATGATCACCGAAAACTGCGTGACGAAGAACAGCGTGGGCTGCGCCCATGGGGCGGGCAGCGTGCTGACCGACCGGCGGGGCGAGCAGTTCCCGGTGCTGTGCGCCTACGGGTGCCGGTGCGAGATCGAGAACGGAAAGACGCTGGTGCTGGCGGACAAGCCGGAGGTGTTCCGGTGCGGCCTGCGGTACGGACGCCTGCGGTTTACCACAGAGACGGCGGCGGAGTGCGCGGCGCTTCTCCGCGCCCACAGGGCCGGGACCGTCACCGCCGACGACAACAGCACACGCGGGCTGTTCTACCGGGGCGTAGAGTAAAACAAATTGTATAACACTCGTTATAATTTACAAACCGTATTCAATTTCAGGAGAAAAAGGTGTTACTATGGAGCTGAAGATCAAGGCCCTGTCCCCCAAGATCGGGACGGAGATACCCCTCCCCCGCTTTGCCACCGCCGGCGCGGCCTGCATGGACCTGTGTGCCTGCATCGACGAGGCGGTGACGCTGGCAGCCGGGGAACGGCGGCTGGTGTCCACGGGCATCGCCATCGCCCTGCCGTCGGCGGACTACGCGGCGCTGGTGTTCGCCCGCAGCGGGCTGGGCATCAAGAAGGGCGTGTGCCTTTCCAACGGCGTGGGCGTCATCGACAGCGACTACCGGGGCGAGATCGGCGTGGGGCTGGTGAACCTGGGGCGTGAACCGTACACGGTGCAGCCCGGGGACCGGATCGCCCAGCTGATGGTGGTGCCGGTGGTGCAGCCCACGGTGGCGGTGGCGGAGGACCTGGACGAGACGGACCGGGGCGCCGGCGGCTTCGGCTCCACAGGCAGGTGACGTATATGGCAAAGATCGTGCTGGCCTCCGGGTCCCCCCGGCGGCAGGAGCTTTTGCGTCGGATGGGCATCACCGACTTTACCGTCCGGGTGCCGGAGGTGGAGGAATACTTCCCCGCCGGGCTGACGCCGGAGGAGACGGTGTGCTACATCTCCCGGGAGAAATCCCAGGCGGTGGCGTCCGACGCGGACGAGATCGTCATCACGGCGGATACGATGGTGTTTCTGGACGACAAGAAGCTGGGCAAGCCCGCCGACGAGGCGGAGGCCCTGCAAATGCTGACGGCCCTGCAGGGTCGGCGCCACACCGTCTGTACCGGTGTGACGGTGCGGCAGGGGGAGAAAGCCCTGACCCGCGCCCAGCACACGGACGTGTATTTCCGTCCGGCCACACAGCGGGAGCTGATGGCCTATATCGCCGGAGGCGAGCCCATGGACAAGGCCGGGGCCTACGGCGTACAGGGACAGGGCGCGCTGCTGGTAGAGCGCATCGACGGCGACTTTTTCAACGTGATGGGGCTGCCGGTGGTGCTGCTGGCGGAGATGCTGGGCGAATTCGGGATACAGCTGCTGGGATAATGCCCCTTTCGCTCCCTCTGAGAGGGTGCGCTGCCGCCTCCCCTGCCGGGGGAGACTTCAGAGAGGAACAAACGACACATGAAGCGATTTTTTACGAAAACGGGAATATGGCTGCTGGCCGCGGCGGCCACCATCGCGGTGGTGCTGTGCGTGGTGTCGGCCCTGAGCTCCGGAACGGGGCTGCTGCACAACGCCCTGGGCGTGATCGCCTCGCCCTTCCGGGCGGCGGGTTCCGCCGTGGCGGGCTGGGTCGGCGGCATCAGCCAGCGGTTTGAGGACGTGGAGACCCTGCAGCAGGAGAACGACGAGCTGCGGCAGCAGATCGCGGAGCTGGAGGAGCAGCTGCGGCAGATGGAGCCGGCGGCGACCGAGAATAAAGAGCTGCGCCAGCTGCTGGGCCTGCGGCAGCAGCGCAGCGACCTGGTGTTCGAGGCGGCCCGCGTCACCCAGCGCGACGTGTCCAACTGGGCCAGCACGCTGGTGCTGGACCGGGGCAGTCAGCACGGTGTGGCCATAGGCGACTGCGCGGTGGACAGCGCCGGGAACCTGGTGGGTGTGGTCACAGACGTGGGCCTGAACTGGTGCCGGCTGTCCACGGTGCTGGACACGGACTCCCAGTTCGGCGCGCGGGTATTCCGCACCGGTGAGACGGCGGTGGCCGGCGGTGACCTGGCCCTGATGTCCGAGGGCCGGCTGCGGCTGCAATACCTCAGCGACAACGCGAACCTGATCAAGGGCGATGTGATCGTCACGTCCGGACTGGGCGGCTACTATCCCGCCGGTCTGGTGATCGGTACGGTGGAGTCCGTGCAGACGGATGACGGCGGGCTGGCGCGGTACGCGGTGCTCTCGCCCAAGTGCGATGTGGCGGCGATACAGGAGATGTTTATTATCACGGATTTTGACGTGATCCAATGACGGAGGACGGCTATGACACGGCGGGCGATACTGCTGAAGTGGATATTGTACTGTCTGTGCGCGCTGGCGCTGGCACTGCTGCAGGGGCTGGTGCTGGTATACGTGCGGGTATGGGGCGTGCACCCGTTCCTGCTGCCGGCCATCGCGGTGATACCGGCCACGCTGGAGCACAACGAGCAGGCGCTGCTGTATGCGGTATTTTTCGGGCTGGCGTGCGACCTTCTCTCGCCGGTGGCGGGCCTGCCGTGCTTTTACGCGCTGGCGTTCCTGCTTGGCGCGGCGGCAGCGTGGCTGCTGAGCGGGCAGGTCATCATGGCGGGCGTGGTGTGCTCGCTGGTGGTGACAGGCGTATGTATGCTGCTCTGCGGACTGCTGCACATGGCGGTGCTGGCGGGACACAGCGGCGCGGGGCTGACCGCGGCGGGCCTGCTGCTGGGCAGAGAGCTTTTGGTATCGCTGCCCTTCGCGGCGGCGGCGCACCCGCTGTTCCGGTGGGCACAGCGGCGGACACTGAGCGAATGACCATAGGAGAACCAAGCTATGATGAAAAATCCTCACCCCTCCCGGCGGCGGGTATATGTGCTGCTGGGGTTTTTCTGTGCGTTTCTGGTGCTGTTTTTTGCGGTGCTGTATGACGCACAGGTGGTACACGGCAGCGAAAATCGGGCCAGATCCATCACCAGCAACACCGCCAGCGAAACGGTGACCGCCTCCCGGGGCATCATCACCGACCGGAACGGCAAGGTGCTGGTGAGCAACCGGCTGGCCTATACGCTGGTGGTAGACAAGAGCAGCTTCAGCAAGGACGAGGCCGCGCTGAACGACGCCATCTGGCAGCTGATACAGCTGTGTCAGGAGCAGGGCGTCACATGGAACGACACCCTGCCCATGACCACAGGGTCCTCTCCCCAGCTGACCAGCAAAAGCCTGAACGAGAGCTTCCGGGAATATCTGGACGACAACAAGCTGCCCACGGACGGCGGCAGCGCGGAAGTGCTGGCCGCCATGCGGAAGCTCTACAAGGTCGACGACAGCTATACCGACGCGCAGGCGCGTCTGATCGTGGGCGTGCGGTATGAACTGGACGGGCGCAGCAGCTACACCTTTGCCGAGGATGTATCCACGGAGCTGCTGGGCCGCATCACCGACGGAAAGTACCGGGGCGTGACCATCAAGACAGCGGCGGCGCGGGTGTACAACACCAAGCTGGCGGCGCACATTCTGGGCACCGTGGGCGCCATATGGCAGGAGGAGTGGCGCAGCGACGAGAGCACCGGCTATGTGGGCTACGCCGACAAGGGCTACAATATGAATGACCTGGTGGGCAAGGACGGCGTGGAGAAGGCCTTTGAGGAATATCTCCACGGCAATGACGGCAAGCGGCTCATCACCACCGACGAGAACGGCAAGATCACCGGCGAGCTGTACACCCGGGAGCCCCAGCCCGGCGGCACCGTGGCGCTGACCATCGACATCGACCTGCAGCAGGTGGTGGAGGACACGCTGGCCAGTACCATTCAAGGCATGATCGACAAGGACAGCAACGAGCGCGGCGGCGCGGCGGCGGTCATCCAGGTCGGCACCGGCGAGGTACTGGCCATGGCCAGCTACCCCACCTACGATCTGGAGACGTTCAACCAGGACTATGATGAGCTGGTGAAGGACGAACGCCTGCCCATGTTTAACCGGGCCACCCAGGGCGTGTACGCCCCCGGCTCCACCTTCAAGCTGTGCACGTCCGTGGCGGCGCTGGAGGAGGGCATCATCACCCCCAGTACGATCATTGAGGACAAGGGTATCTACACCTACTATGTGGACCCGCAGCCCATGTGCTGGATCTGGCGGCAGGCCCACACCACCCACGGGCGCATCAACGTCAGTCAGGCCATCGTGGACTCCTGCAACTACTTCTACTACGAGGTGGGCCGGCTGACAGGCATCAAGAAGCTGGACGAGTACGCCACAGCCTTCGGCCTGGGGCAGTCCACGGGCATTGAGATCGGCGACGTCAGCGGCGTGCTGGCCTCCCCGGAGTGGGCGGAGGCCCACGACCGGGAGTGGACCGACGGCCAGACCATCACGGCGGCCATCGGCCAGTCCTACAACCTGTTCACCCCCCTGCAGCTGGCCAACTATGTGGCTACGCTGGTATCCGGCGGCGAGCACTATGAGGCACATCTTCTGAAAAACGTAAAATCTTATGATAATTCACGAGTTATCGGCGTATATGGCAAGGGGCCGCTGAACGACCTGAACATCTCGGACAGCACCATGGCGGCGGTGACCAAGGGTATGCACGATCTGACCTACGACTCCCTGCGGAGCGCCTTTTCCCGCTGTGTGGTGGAGGCCGGTGCCAAGACCGGCTCGGCCCAGGTGGGTACGGATATCGCCAACGGCACCTTTGTGGCCTACGCCCCCTATGACGATCCGGAGATCGCCATCGCCATCGTGGTGGAGAAGGGCGGCAGCGGCAGTCTGCTGGCCAACGCGGCCGTGGACATCATCAACGCCTGGTTCACCCGGGATGGCACCGGCGCCACCGCCGCCGGCGAGGACGCGCTGATGCGGTAAATCTGTTATAGAGACAAGAGGCACACATGGGACCCTATTTCAATTCGAGAGACAAACATTATAAAGACCCCTTCGGCGCCGTCCCCTGCGGCGCCGAAGTGCGCTTTGCGCTGGCGGACGACACCTACTACGGCTGCGAGCTGCTGGTGCTCCGGGAGTTCGCAGGCACGGAGGACACGTGCGCCCTGCCGCCGGCGGAGGGCGGCTTCGCCGGCACATACACCGCGCCGGCTGACGGTGAGCTGTGCTGGTACTGCTTCCGCCTGACGGACGTGGACGGGCGCTGCGTATGGTACGGCAAAAATGGCGTGCAGGACGCGCCGGAGAAGGCGGCACGCTGGCAGCTGACGGTATACGAGCCCTCCCCCGCCCCGGACTGGTTCGGGCGCGGCGTGACGTACCAGATCTTCCCGGATCGGTTCCGCCGTGTATCCATGCCGGACGTGAGCCATATGCCCGGGCACCGGTGGCTGCACCGCGGCTGGAACGAGCAGCCGGTGTTCCTTCCGGACGAGCACGGGCAGATCACCAACCGCGACTTCTTCGGCGGCTCGCTGCAGGGCATCACGGAGAAGCTGGACTATCTGGCGGGCCTGGGTGTGACGACGCTGTATCTGAACCCCATTTTTGAGGCCGCCAGCAACCACCGCTACGACACCGGCGACTATCGGGCCATCGACCCGCTGCTGGGCACAGAGGCTGACTTCCGCGCCCTGTGCACCGCCGCCCATCAGCGTGGGATGCGTGTGATACTGGACGGCGTGTTCAACCATACCGGCAGCAACAGCCGGTACTTCAACGCCGAGGGCTACTATCCGGAGCCGGGGGCGGCCCAGAGCCAGAATTCAGAGTATTACAACTGGTACAGCTTCCACCCGTGGCCGTCGGACTACGACGCCTGGTGGGGCGTGAAGACCCTGCCCGCCGTCAATGAGGCGCAGCCGGCTTACCGTGACTTCATCTTCGGCGATCAGGACAGCGTGGTCCGGCATTGGCTGCGCTGCGGCGCGGACGGCTGGCGGCTGGATGTGGCCGACGAGCTGCCCGGCGACTTTATCGAGGGCATCCGCTCGGCCATCGACGCAGAAAAGCCCGGGGCTTACCTGCTGGGTGAGGTCTGGGAGGACGGCAGCAACAAGATCGCCTACTCCCAACGGCGCAGATACCTGCTGGGCCGCCAGGTCCACGGCCTGATGAACTACCCCTTCCGCACGGCCCTGCTGAACTGGCTGGCCGGCGGCGACGCCGCGGTCTTCCGCGACAGCATGGAGACAATTCGTGAGAACTACCCGCCCTTCGCCTTCTATGGCGCCATGAACTTCCTGGGCACCCACGACACAGCGCGCATTCTGACGCTGCTGGGCGCGGAGGGCACACCGAAAACCAAGGCGGAGCGTGCGGCGTACCGCCTCTCCCCCACTGAGTTGGCCCGGGGCCTGGCAAAGCTCCGTCTGGCGGGAATGCTGCTCTACAGCTTCCCCGGCTCTCCCACCCTCTTCTACGGCGATGAGGCCGGCGTGCAGGGCTTCGAGGATCCGCTGAACCGGGGCGCCTTCCCCTGGGGCAGCGAGGACGCGGCGCTGACGGACTTCTTCCGCACTCTGGGACAGCTGCGGCGAACGCGGGAGAGCCTGCGCTCGGGCGCCCTGCGCTATCTGCTGGCCCGAGGCGGCGCTCTGTCCATCGAGCGTGAGCGCGGAGGCGAGCGCACGGTAACGGCGCTGAACGCCGGGGACGCGCCGGCAGACCTGACGCTGGCCTGGAACGCGCCCACCGCGCAGGACGCGTTGACCGGACAGCGATTTCTGGTCATCGACGGGAAAGCGCACCTGACATTGCCGCCGCTGGACGGCGTGATACTGATATGAGGAACGGGGCGGCTGTTTCACGTGAAACAGCCGCCCTACTTTTGTCCCTTTATGTTTCACGTGAAACAAAAGGGCGAAAATTTGCATTTTCCCTCTTGAAACCCTCCATGCAGGTGGTATATACTATCATAATGAACTCAGACAGAAAGAGGAATTTGCTGTGGCGAAAATCATTGCGATCGTAAATCAGAAGGGCGGCGTGGGCAAGACCACCACCTGCGTAAACCTGGCCGCTGCCATAAAAGCCGCTGGCAAGCGGGTGCTGCTGTGCGATTTTGACCCCCAGGCCAACGCCACCAGCGGCATGGGCGTGGACAAGACCACCAGCAACGGCGTATATGACGCGCTCATCAACGGCGCAGAGACGGCCCAGCTGATCGTGACCACGCCCTATGGCGACGTGCTGCCAAGCAGCAAGGCGCTGGCCGGTGCCGGCGTGGAGATGATCAACATGGAGGACCGGCAGTTCCTGCTGAAGGCTGCGCTGCGGCAGGTAGCGGACAGCTATGATTTCATCTTCATCGACTGTCCGCCCTCGCTGGAGCTGCTGACGCTGAACGCGCTGTGCGCCGCCAACAGTCTGCTGGTGCCGGTGCAGGGCGAGTATTACGCGCTGGAGGGACTCAGCGACCTGATGAACACCGTGCGTATCGTGCGGCGCAGCATGAACCCGGGGCTGGACATCGAGGGCGTGCTGCTGACCATGTTCGATGGCCGCACCAACCTGTCCATTCAGGTGGCCCAGGAGCTGAAGCGGTTTTTTGCCGGGAAGGTGTACAGCACCGTGATCCCGCGGAACGTGCGGCTCAGCGAGGCGCCCAGCCACGGCAAGCCCATCACCGCCTATGACAAGACCTGCCGGGGCGCGGACGCATACACGGCGCTGGCGGCGGAATTTTTGCGGAAGAACAACTGCTGAAAGGAGACGCGGTATGGCGAACACAAAAGGTCTGGGCAAGGGACTGAGCGCACTGCTGGGCGATGACGTCATCGCCGCCAAGGACGAGCGCGCCTCCTCCCTGCTGCTGCCCATCAGCCAGGTGGAGAGCTGCTCCACCCAGCCCAGAAAGAGCTTTGAGCCGGAGGCCCTCAGTGACCTGGCGGACTCCATCCGGATACACGGCATCATCCAGCCGCTGACCGTGCGGAAGCTGCAATCCGGCTACTATCAGATCATCGCCGGTGAACGGCGGTGGCGGGCGGCGCGGATGGCCGGGCTGACACAGGTGCCCGTGGTGGTCATCGAGGCCGACGACCGCAAGGCCATGGAGCTGGCCATGATCGAAAACCTCCAGCGAGAGGATCTGAACCCTATCGAAGAAGCCGAGGGCTACCGAGTGCTGACGGAGCAATACGGCATGACCCAGGACGAATGTGCCCAGCGGGTGGGCAAGTCCCGCCCCACCGTGGCCAACGCCCTGCGCCTGCTGGGGCTGACCGAGCCGGTGCGGGCCATGGTAGAGGACGGACGGCTTTCCGCCGGACACGCCCGCGCCCTGTTGACGCTGGGCAGCAAACAGCAGCAGGCCGCCGCGGAGACGGTGGTCAAGGACGCCCTCTCCGTCCGCCAGACGGAACTGCTGGTGAAAAAACTCACCGCCGAGAAAAAAGAAAAGCCCCAAAAGGACGCGCTTTCCGTCAATTATGTTGAGGAGGCCGCCCGTGAGCTGGGCGAAAAGCTGGGCCGCCCCTGCCGCATCGTCAACGGCAAAAAGAAGGGACGCATCGAGCTGGAATACTACGGCACCGAGGACCTGAACGCCCTGCTGGAGGCTCTGGAGAAGCTGGGAAAGCGATAAGCGTTTCACGTGAAACATCATCGAATAGAGGTATAGAATATGCTTGACATCAAGTTTATCCGGGAGAACCCGGACCTGGTAAAGGAGAATATCCGCAAGAAGTTCCAGAACGCCAAGCTGCCCCTGGTGGACGAGGTCATCGCCCTGGACAGCGAGCGCCGCGAGGCCATCAACGAGGGCGAGGCCCTGAAGGCCGAGCGCAACAAGATCTCCAAGGCCAACGGTCCCCTGTTCGGCAGGCTGAAAAAGTGCGCCGACGAGGCGGAGAAGGCCGCCCTTCAGGCGGAGATCGATGCCAACAACGCCGCCGTAAAGGCCAACGCCGAGCGCATGACCCGTCTGGAGGAGAAGAAGGCCAACGCCGAGGCGGCCATGAACAAGCTGCTGCTGGTCATCCCCCAGATGATCGACGAGTCCGTGCCCATCGGTCCGGACGACAGCTGCAACGTAGAGGTGGAGCGCTTCGGCGAGCCCATGACCCCGGACTTCCCCATCCCCTACCACACGGAGATCATGGAACGCTTCGACGGCGTGGATATGGACGCTGCCGCCCGTGTATCCGGCAACGGCTTCTATTACCTGATGGGCGACATCGCGCGGCTGCACTCCGCCGTCACCGCCTATGGCCGTGACTTTATGATCGACAAGGGCTTCACCTACTGCATCCCTCCGTTTATGATCCACGGCAACGTGGTGGAGGGCGTGATGAGCCAGACGGACATGGACGCCATGATGTACAAGATCGAGGGTGAGGACCTGTACCTGATCGGCACCAGCGAGCACTCCATGATCGGCAAGTTCATCGATCAGATCCTGCCGGAGGACAAGCTGCCCCAGACGCTGACCTCCTACTCCCCCTGCTTCCGCAAAGAGAAGGGCGCCCACGGCATCGAGGAGCGCGGTGTGTACCGCATCCACCAGTTCGAAAAGCAGGAGATGATCGTGGTCTGCAAGCCCGAGGACTCCAAGGCCTGGTACGAGAAGATGTGGCGCTACTCCGTGGAGCTGTTCCGCAGCCTGGATATCCCTGTGCGGCAGCTGGAGTGCTGCTCCGGCGACCTGGCGGACCTGAAGTGCAAGTCCTGCGACATCGAGGCCTGGTCCCCCCGGCAGCAAAAGTACTTCGAGGTGTGCTCCTGCTCCAACCTGGGCGACGCCCAGGCCCGCCGCCTGAAGATCCGCGTCCGCGGCGAGGACGGCAAACTGTACCTGCCCCACACCCTGAACAACACCGTGGTGGCCCCGCCCCGTATGCTCATCGCCCTGTTGGAGAACAACCTGCAGGCGGACGGCTCCGTGCTGGTACCCAAGGCGCTGCAGCCCTACATGGGCGGCAAGGAGCGCCTGGTACCGCTGCTCTGATAGCGTATCGTAATAGTTATCCGTAATTATACTTTTAGTATAGGAGCTTTTACACATGAAGAAGTTTTTTGCGGAATTCAAGACCTTTGCCATGCGCGGCAACGTCATGGACATGGCCGTCGGCGTGATCATCGGTACCGCGTTCGGTAAGATCACCACCTCTCTGGTGAACGATGTGTTCATGCCCCTGATCGGCCTGCTCATCGGCGGCGTGGATCTGGGACAGCTGAATATCGTGCTGAAGCCGGAGGTGCTGGACGAGGCAGGCCAGGTGGTCACCGAGGCCGTTACCCTGGGCATCGGCACGTTTCTGAGCACGGTCATTGACTTTGTTCTGGTGGCCTTCGTCATCTTCCTGATGGTCAAGACCATCAACCAGCTGCACAAGCTGGGCAAAAAGGACGAGGAGCCGCAGGAGGAGGAAGAACCGGCTCCCACCAGCGAGGAGCTGCTCACCGAGATCCGCGACCTGCTGAAAGAGCAGCAGAAATGAGGGACCTCCTGACCGCCGGCCTGACGGCCCTGGACCTGGACTCTGCTGCCGCAGACAAGCTGGCGCGCTACGCCGAACTGCTGCTGGAAAAAAACAAGGTGATGAACCTCACGGCCATCACCGCGCCCCGGGACGTGGCCACCCTGCACCTGCTGGACTGCGCGGCGCTGGCGGCGCAGCTGGACCTGTCCGGCAAGCGCGTCATCGACGTAGGCACCGGCGCAGGCTTTCCCGGCATGGTGCTGGCGATTTTGACGCCGGATGCCCGCTTCACGCTGCTGGACAGTCTGGGCAAGCGGGTGGACTTCCTGAAGGAGGTCCAGACAGACCTGGGCCTGAAAAATGTGACCTGCGTCCACGCCCGGGCGGAGGAATTCGCCGCGCAGCACCGGGAGCAGTTCGATCTGGCGGCCTCCCGTGCCGTGGCCCAGCTGAACGTGCTCAGCGAGCTGACGCTGCCGCTGGTAAAGGTAGGCGGACAGTTCGCCGCCATGAAGTCCGTCTCCACCGACGAGGAGATACGTCAGGCCCGCAGCGCCATCGCCCAGCTGGGCGGATGCCTGACCGGCGTCACGGACTACACCGTGCCGGAGACGGACGTGGTGCACCGCATCGTATCCATCGAAAAAACACAGCACACACCGAAGCAATTTCCCCGGGCCTTTGCCCGGATCAAAAAAGCGCCGCTGGTATAGGCGGCCCGTGAAAGGAGGAAGTCCATGGGCAAGATCATCGCCGTGGCGTCCGGCAAGGGCGGCACCGGCAAGACCACCTTCACCGCCAACGTGGCGCTGGCGCTGGCCCACATGGGGCAGCGGGTGCTGTGCCTGGACTGTGACATCACCCTGCGGAACCTGGATCTGGCGCTGGGGCTCAGCGACCGGGCGCTGATGGACTTCTCCGACGTGCTGGAGGGCCGCTGCACCCTGCATGAGGCGGCGGTGCCCCATGAGCGATACCCCTCCCTCTCCCTGCTGACCGCGCCCATGGCCGACCGCCCGCTGTCCCTGTCGGTGCCGAAGCTGCAGGCGCTGGCGCGTGAGATACGGGAAAGCTACGACTGGTGCCTGATCGACGCGCCCGCCGGACTGGGCCAGGGCTTCCAGATGGCAGCGTGCATGGCCGACCAGGTGATCGTCATCACCACCACGGACGTGTCCGCCATGCGGGACGCCCAGCGCACCGCCGCAGAGCTGTCCGCCTTTCCCAGCGGGACGGTGCATCTGGTGGTGGGGCGCGTGTCCAAAAAGGTGCTGCGTCAGCTGCACACCACCATCGACGACGCCATCGACGCAGCGGGCCTGCCGCTGCTGGGCGTGATACCGGAGGACCCGGACGTCCCCTACTGCCTGAACCGCGGACTGGTGCTGCGGGAGCAGAACTACTACGCCGCCCGGGCCTATGAAAACATTGCGAAACGCATCATGGGGCAGAAAACCCCGCTGATGAAGATATAAGGAAAGGAGCCCTCCATGAATATTGCATTGATGGCACACGACAACCGGAAAGAGCTGATGGTCCAGTTCTGCACCGCCTACTGCGGCATCCTGGCCAAGCACACCCTCTGCGCCACCGCCCGCACCGGCCAGCAGATCGCCGACGCTACCGGGCTGACCATACACCGCTTCCTGTCCTTCGCCCACGGCGGCGGACAGCAGATCGCCGCCCGCATCGCCTATAACGAGATCGATATGGTGCTGTGCTTCGGTGACCCCAACCAGAAAACGCCGGACGCGGACATCACGTATATTTCCCGCCTGTGCGACCAGAACAACGTGCCCTTTGCCAGCAACCTGGCCACCGCCGAGATGCTGGTGCTGGGTCTGGACCGGGGCGACCTGGACTGGCGTGACATCGTCAACCCCAAGAACAAGCCCTTTACGGCTTGACAACCATCGGCAAATCGCATACAATAAAGGATAACCGTGCAGACCTCGCAGGAGTAGCCTGTACACCGCCGCTGCAAGAGAGGTGCGCCATCGGCTGAAAGTGCACCGCGGCAAGGCACAGGTGAAGACAGCGAGTTAGCGGGGATGGAAACATCCACGGCGCGCTCCCCGTAACAGGAGCAAAAAGGGCCGCAAGGCCGAATTTGGGTGGCACCACGAAGTGTTTTACGCTCTCGTCCCAATGCAGGGACGGGAGCGTTTTTTCGTCCGCGCCGCCGACACAAACACAAAGGAGAACGCTATGCAGGCTGTTTTGGACTTCATCAACAACCACGTGCGGGACATCTTCATCCCGCTGACGGCGCTGGCGCTGCTGCGGGTCGGTATGTGCCTGGCGCAGCTGAAGCGAATGACGCACCTCCGGGAGAAAAAAGGCGCCTACCACGCCGTCCGGGGCCACTGCGAGGAGCTGGGCGTCTGGTTCGGTGCGCTGGCGGGCCTGCTGCTGCCTGTCATTGTGCCGGGTCTGTGGTATGCGGGCCTGGCGCTGGCCATAGTCGGCGGTATCATCGGCCAGCGCATCGGCGTGAAGAAGGGTCGGGCCCTGGATGATATCTACCGCGAGGTCGCCTGGGAGCTGAAGCACGAGGCGGAGGCCGAGGCCGCCCGCGAGGCCGCTGCCCACACGCTAACGCCCGGTGCGGAGGAGCTGCCGGAGACAGGCGAACAAAACGAAACCACCGAAGATAAAGGAGAGACGGAAAATGGCTGAGATGACCCCCCGGACCCTGTCCGGCTTTATGGAGCTGCTGCCCAAGCCGCAGCAGCAGATGGAGCGCATGATGGACATCCTGCGCCGCACCTATTCTCTGTACGGCTTCACCCCGCTGGACACCCCGGTGATCGAGGCGGCGGAGGTGCTGCTGGCCAAGGGCGGCGGCGAAACGGAGAAGCAGATCTACCGCTTCAACAAGGGCGACGCCGACCTGGCCCTGCGGTTTGACCTGACGGTGCCGCTGGCCAAGTATGTGGCCCTGCACTACAACGACCTGTCCTTCCCCTTCCGCCGCTACCAGATCGGCAAGGTCTACCGGGGCGAGCGCGCCCAGCGCGGCCGCTTCCGTGAGTTCTATCAGGCGGATATCGACGTGATCGGCGACGGCAAGCTGGACATCACCAACGAGGCCGAGATGCCCGCCATCATCTACCGTGCGTTCAGTGAGCTGGGGCTCAGGCGCTTCTGCATCCGGGTAAACAACCGCAAGATCCTCAACGGCTTTTATGCCATGCTGGGCCTGACCGACAAGGCCGGCGACATCATGCGTACCGTGGACAAGCTGGACAAGATCGGCGCGGAGAAGGTCCGTACCCTGCTGACCGACGAGGTAGGCGTGTCCGCCGAAAGCGCCGATGAGATCCTGAAATTCATCGCCATCACCGGCAGCAACGATCAGGTACTCTCCGCCCTGGAGGGCTACGCCGGCCGGAACGAGACGTTTGACGAGGGCCTGGACCAGCTGAAAACCGTGGTGAAATACCTGTCCGCCTTCGGCGTGCCGGAGGAGAACTTTGCCGTGGACCTGACCATTGCCCGGGGCCTGGATTACTACACCGGCACCGTGTACGAGACGGCGCTGCTGGACCACCCGGAGATCGGCTCCGTCTGCTCCGGCGGCCGGTATGACAACCTGGCGGAATACTACACCGACAAGCAGCTGCCCGGCGTGGGCATCTCCATCGGCCTGACCCGGCTGTTCTACGTGCTGGGCGAGCAGGGAATGCTCAACGGCGATCTGCCCACCGCTCCGGCGGATGTGCTGATCCTGCCCATGACCGAGGACCTGTCCGCCGCCGTCACACTGGCCACAAAGCTGCGGGACGCCGGCGTGCGGACCCAGCTGTACACCGAGCAAAAAAAGTTCAAGGCCAAGATGAACTACGCCGACAAGACCGGCGTGCCCTATGTGGTGTTCCTGGGCGAGGACGAGGTGAAAAACAACGTCATTGCCTGCAAGGATATGACCAGCGGCGAGCAAACCACCCTGGACTTTACCGCCACCCTGGCGCGGGTGCGCGACGGCCTGGCTGAGAGGAACAAGGGCAAGGTCATCGTGGAGAAGTAAGGCCAAAGGGGCTCCCCTGCTAAGGGAACAGGCCACAGAGCAACAACCGCAAGTAATATTCTAAGCGAATTATACAAAACACAATCATAAATGGGAGGAAAACAACAATGATGCAGATGCGTACACATACCTGCAATGCGCTGCGGCTGGCCGATGTGGGCAAGTCCGTGAAGATCGTGGGCTGGATGGAGAATGTCCGCGAGGTAGGCGGCAGCCTGGCCTTCGTGGTGCTGCGTGACTTCTACGGCACCACCCAGGTGGTGGTGGAGGACGAGGCCGACCTGAAGGTCATCAAGGGCCTGAACAAGGAGTCCACCATCAGCGTGGAGGGCACCGTCCGCGAGCGCGCCAGCAAGAACCCCAAGCTGCCCACCGGCGAGATCGAGGTGGTCCCCACCAAGATCGAGGTGCTGGGCCGCTGCCGCTATAACGCCCTGCCCTTCGAGATCAACCGCAGCCGCGAGGCCGACGAGACCCAGCGGCTGAAGTACCGCTATCTGGACCTGCGTAACCCGGCGGTCAAGCAGAACATCATCCTGCGCTGCCAGGTGGTGGCCGCCCTGCGCGCCGCCATGATGGAGCACGGCTTCCTGGAGATCACCACCCCCATCCTGACCGCCAGCTCCCCCGAGGGCGCCCGCGACTATCTGGTGCCCGCCCGCAAGCACCCCGGCAAGTTCTACGCCCTGCCCCAGGCCCCCCAGCAGTTCAAGCAGCTGCTGATGACCTCCGGCTTCGACCGCTATTTCCAGATCGCCCCCTGCTTCCGCGACGAGGATGCCCGCGGCGACCGCTCCCCCGGCGAGTTCTATCAGCTGGATATGGAGATGGCCTTCGCCACCCAGGACGATATCTTCGCCGTGCTGGAGGACGTGCTGCCCCCCATCTTTGCCAAGTTCGGCACCTACAACGTGGCCTCATCCGCCCCCTTCCGCCGCATCCCCTACAACACCGCCATGGAGACCTACGGCTCCGATAAGCCCGATCTGCGTATCGACCTGACCTGCAAAAACGTCAGCGAGTTGTTCGTCGCCAGCGAGTTCGAGGCCTTCAAGGGCCAGACCGTAAAGATGGTACCCATCAGCGACTGCGCCCTGACCCGCAAGCAGGTGGAGAAGCTGCTGACCGACTGCGAGGTCCAGTCCGGCAGCAAGGCCTACTGGTTCAAGGTGGACGAAAACGGCCAGCTGGCCGGCGGCATCGCCAAGTTCGTCGCCCCGGTGGAGGCCGAGCTGGGTAAGATCATCGACCTGAAGCCGGGCACCCTGGTGCTGGCAACCGCAGGCCAATACGCCACCAAGTCCGTGGGCGTGCTCATCAAGACCTTCGGCGCCGCCTGCGAAAACCACTTTGACAAGGAGCGCTATGAGTTCTGCTGGATCGTGGACTTCCCCATGTACGAGATCGGCGACGAGTCCGGCGAGC
>ERZ857951.279-NODE-279-length-70222-cov-338.139738_pt1 | contig 70222 bp, 81 predicted proteins | sample MGYA00519759_ERZ857951 | MGnify/ENA primary metagenome ERZ857951 (study PRJEB31778, sample SAMEA3449377) | human gut metagenome | biome: human gut; feature: human-associated habitat; material: faeces | place: United Kingdom | collected 2010/2012 ...
CCATAAATAAGTCCAAATGCAATCTGTTTAGCTTGCTTTCTCCTTACCTTCCATATCTTATGGTCTGGATGATTTTCATCTTCGTATATTTTTAAAGCTTCTTCATAAGGGATATGATATTTAGTAGCAGCAATTGCCAAGTGAGGATCCTGACCTGAATTAAAAGCATTTAGATAAGTTTCGTCTCCAGAAAGATGAGCCATAATCCTTAATTCTGCTTGACTAAAGTCACTAGCAATATATAAAGTTCCTTTTGGAGCAATCAATTGCTTCTTTATATTTGGGTCTACTGATGTCTTAGGTATTTGCTGAGCATTGGGAGATGATGAAGAGAGTCTTCCACTTGTAGTTCCATGAATATTAAACCGACCATGTAATCTACTGTCATCTTGGACTTCATTTGCCCACCCTTTTATAAATCCAGTATACATTTTCTCTAAACCTCTCAACTCTAATAAACTATCTAGGAATACTGCTTTAGGTGAATCGGGTTTTTTAACTGTTAACCTTAAATTAGTGAGTGTTTCTTCATCTGTACTTGGTTTACCAGAATCATTCTTTTTGATTACCTCGAAATTAAATCCTTCTTCTGAATACATTAATTGAGGTAAATCTACTGAACTACCTAAACTTACTGGTCTGATTAACTCTAATTCCTTTTTAGTAGTAAAAACTCCTGCCCTTATATTAGCAATCTTTTGTTCCCTAGATTGTATTTTTCTCTTATCTACTTCAGGATCTAAGTTTTCTATCTCTTCTTCTAAGCTAGCAATATATTTTTCAATTTTGGATTGATTATATCGTTTAGTAAACTTCTTTACTCTAGGTAAATTATATATTGCTTCCTTAGCTGCTTCTATCTTTGGTAAGTAGGAATCTAACAATTCTTGGTTGAATGCCCTATCTACATATAAACCATTCTTTTCTACAGAAGTTAATACCCTAGAAGCAGTCATGATTAAATTACGGTAAGTATTATATAATCCCAAGTCAATTAGCTTCTTTTCGAAGAATAACATTAACCTAAGAGTATAATCGGTATCTTGGCATCCATAATGGCAAAGAGGTTCTAATTCTTTTCTATCCCATGGAATCTTATCGAACTTATCTTGCTTTTCATAATCTCCATATTCTGGTAAGTATCTTCTTACCATAGACTTCAAATCATTAGGTTTCTCTTCATTCAAGAGATACTTTGCAAGCATACCATCCAAACATACTCCTCGATAATAGATATTATACTTCTGAAATATCTGGTCATCAAATTTGTAGTTCCAAGCAACTTTAACTACATTTGGATTTTCAATTACCTCTTCACCAAATTTACGAAGCATCTTTTTCCAATTCCAACCACTAGAAGTATACTTCTTTGTTTCGAAATGGTCTAAAGGTATAGAACATCCAAAACCCGGTTGAAAAGTTACTGATAATATAGTGGGTTTAAAAGATTTGTTATATATTGGCTCGGCATTTGTTTCAAAGTCTACAGAAGCATAACCAGTTTGCTTACAGCATTGGATAAGTTTCTTTAGCTCTTGTTTATTGGTTATAATCTTATATTTCGTTTCCATACTAGAAGTTTTTTAAATAAAATAAGGAAGTATATCTTCCCAGACCTACTTCCTTAAACCTGATATGAGTTACTTTAACTCATTTTGCGAAAATGACATCAAAACAAAATAGAAATAAAGCATGTATTATATGATAGTATCCTCAAATACTCTTAGAGAACTGGCTAACTTATCCCAGTCTTTTTGATAAGTATGTAATGAGTCTATGGTGTGATATAAGTAACCCGGTTTTACTCCTACTTCCTTAGCAACATATTCCATAAGTCTCCATGCAAGGTATACATCATTACCAAAGTGAGTAACAAAGTCCGAGCTTCTTTGGTGATAGCAAATATGTAATACCTTCTCTCCTTTGCCATTCTGACGGATAAGAAAATCATAATACATAGAGCAGGGTATACGTTTATTACCATGGTAATAAAGAGTATCATCTTCACCATTACCATTAAATATTGGTAATACCGCTTTACGAGTATCAGAATCTGATCTTAGTAATTGTATGGTATAGGGAAGAATTACCATCCTTTCGTTATAGGTATAATCAAATTTGCCATCTACCAAAAACTGTTCCCATAAGTCTTTTCTTAATTCCCAAGCTTTGCCCGGGTTAATTACCTCAGAAGTATTAATCCTTTCTTGGAACTCAGCATCTGCCCATTCCCTAGACCTTGAATAGAAGAATAACCACGTTGGATCTTGCAAAGAAGTTAAGCAATATTGTTGGCAAATGATCTCTTTAGTTACAAAATCTTCATTACCTTCAATATTCTTATTCTGGTAAGTCTTTGGTTTTACAGTTTGACCATAACTGTTGAGTTCTCTGCCCATTTCAGACATTAACTCATAACTACTGCTATAAATTCTCATTTCTTCTGTTTTAAAAGTTTCTTCTTATATGCTTTACGTTGAGAGTAAGAGATTACATTCTCGGGATATTCAATATCTTCATATTCAAGAAGTAATTCCTTTGCTTTCATAGATTTATATGTTTCCTTATATAAATCTGGTCGAAGCACTTTAAAACTTCTAAAGAATACCTTAAAACTAGAGAAATCTTTCTCTTTACCGTTTTGAAATTTATCAAATACCTCATTCAACCTCTTTATCCAAGAATTTTCCTTATCAGTTCCCTTTAATACCTTCTTCAAAGGTTTATGAGTATGATACATCAGAAGTGTTTCTACATTCCCATACATTTGAGTGGCAAATAAATTGATTTGTACTGATTGTTCTGGTCCGTACACGTATTCCGCCATTCGTTGTATTAGTAAGAAGTCGAAGATTAACCTTTTTGTTATCTCGGATGCCCTGATTACCATTGTAATAACAGGTATGTCTTCCCCAAATCGTTTGGAGAATGTAGCAGCAATTAAACATTGTTTACCGTTATCGTGATGATTATTAAACATATAAGTAACGTTGTAATTCTGATTATACTTGGTTTTTAGTACTCTCATCTTACTACGCAATAAATCAAGCTTATTGAAATCAATGTAATTGTTCAGTAAGCTTGTCCACTTAGTCTCTTTATAATTGAAACATCTACCATAATCAAAGTCTGGGTCTACCCAAGCTTTACGTATTTTTATAAATACGTTATATACCACAGCTACTCCACTGTTTGCGGTAGCACCTTTTGCAAATAAAGATGGTTCTAGTCTTAGAAATCCTTCATTTAACTTTTCCCATGCTTCTTGTGAAGTAGCAAATTCTAATGAATGGATTTGCTCTTCTGTATTAAGCTCTAAGCCATTTAATTGTTTATTCCAACCTGACACAAATACCTCCTTTCATTAATATTGTGTAGTGATTCTCCATTCATTCAACCGTTCTTTCTTGAAATACAGCTCGTATATACCCAATGGAGTAAATCCCATTATTGATATGAATCCCATATAATAATAGAATGCCTCTACCAGCCTATCCTGGAATTCTAGTTCTTTAGTTATTATTGGTGACTGTTTCCATGTACGATTCTTAAGAGTATTTCTAGCAAGATTCAAAACATACACTATCTGAAACAAAATATTTTTCTCATCAGTATGCAAATTTGGACTCATTTCCTTGAATCCCTTTATATACTCGGAAGTTTTATCCTCAATTGTTTCGGATATTAGCTTGAAATTTTTGAATATACTACTAACGGCATCCATCTCTAAAATCATATGAATACCGAATGCCATTACGTCTTCTAAATTTTCTACTGCCTTTTGCCCTTTAGTCAGTTCTTTGTTTGCCCAACTATAGATATCCTCTGGCAATATATTAGCATATATCAAAGCTGATAAGAAGAATCCTATTGCATCTGCTTGTTCTTCATTAGCATTCTGTAGATTGTTGATTATCTGAATCTCTTCTACGTCAGTATATAAATTAGTATTCCATCCCTTGTTTTCTAGAATATCATTTATATTAGAAGTAGATTCATAACCCTCCATTAACTCCTCTACTACTTGAGATATAAGGGTTTTCATAAGAGATTGGTTTTTAGTACTGTTAATATCCATGGGATATTCTGGTAACCTTTCTAAGGGTTTATAACAGTCTAATTGACGATAGCCAATCTCATACATATTCTCAAGTTCAAGCCCCTGTTTGATTTCAGGGGCTTTTTCTTTCAGATTAGAAATATCCATAATAATTATTCTTTTTCTGGTACGGTATGATAAGAAAATAAATGTAATACTTGAATCAATATGCTTCCAGCTTCGATTCCAATAATCTCAGAAGTTGGGTTAAATACACTTACCACTATTTCATCTCCTGGAACTTGACCAAGTACTTCTATACCGTATACTAATCCACTGTTGATAGAATTAGTTTCTTCATTTGCAGCTTTCAGTACAGATTTAACTGGAGTGAATTCTTCAATATGAATACCAGTTGGGATTAATAATCTAGTGTTCTGACCAAGAACGATGGTTTTAATATGACCTTCACTGTTTCTATCTAAATCGAAAGATACTTTACCAAACCCCTGTGGATTGAAGATTCTATTCAACCAGTTCCATTTCTGTTTGATTACTCCGTTATTGTATTCCATAAGAATATCAATTGTAAGATCTTCTGGAAGATACAGATAGAATCCCTGGTCTGCTTTCTTAGGATATTTTACCTTTCTTGATACAGTATATTTTATATGAGAGTTCTCTATCAGTTGCAGTCTTCTTTCGTGATCTTCTACTTTAACTTCTAGAGTTTTAATCCGTCCCTCATGATTATTCAGTTTAGATTCTGCAGTATCTAATCTAGTATCAAGATTATGTATCTCAGTAGTATGTCCATTCACTACCCTGTTTAAAGTTGAATATCGATTTTCTAATACAAATATTCTATTCGCTAGTTCATCTAAAGTTGCCATATATTATGATTATTAATTGGTTGATCCGAATCCATTGTTACCTCTTGTTCCCCAAGTTGAAGCATCATTGTAGAATTCTTCATAAGTTACTTCTTTGGGTTCTGTAAGATAAATGGGTACATGAATAAACTGTACTAACTTGGTTCCAGCTTCTATTACTTGAATCTCATGAGAAGTATTATATATACCGATATGAATCTCTCCAGTATAGGGAGAATCTACTATCTCAGCAGTATAAATGAGCCCCTTCTTAGTTGATATACCCGATTTGTTTGCTGCCATCAGCATAGAATCTCTTGGTTCTAATAAACCCTTGATACCCGATGGGATAAGTATTCTGGTAAAGGGGCAAATGTAGATGAATTGTACTTGGTTATTTGAATTATATTCAAGTGTTACTTTACCAGGTTCAGGTATTTTACAATGAAATATTAACTGAGGATTAGCTTCTACTAAATCCTGTAGAGTTAAGTCTTCAGGGATATAAAAATCTAATCCTGCATCTCCTTCGTTTCCTCTTGAGGGAGATTTTACGTCTCTTACTTTGATAAATCTTAATCTGTTCATATTATATTACATTGTTTTAAAAGTTGGCCATAAGTCAATGTTGAGGGATTTCCCTTGTGAATACCGAGAGAATTCATCATCTTTCTTACATCTCTGCTTCCATTGCCGCATACATTAGCAAGTATATCCTCTTGTTTCACATAGTAATTTGGGTTGTTAAGGTATACCTTGAACATAGCCCATATCATTTCTATTTTTTGCATTCTTTATAAAGTTCTCTAATACGTTTTCTTGGTACTTCGAATTTCTCAACGGTTTTGGTAATAACTTCTTTTCTTTCTTTCCCTTTCCGAATCAAGCCTCGGATGTATTTCTTGATACCAACTGTGTCTTCTAATACATCCAAATCCTTGTATTGATTCTTCTGTTCTAGCTCTTTCCTTGTGATGTTCATATTCTGTGACATCTTGAATGCACATAATTCTGAGTCTCCGCATAGTTTACATTCTTTAGTTGATAAGTCATAACCAATACCAAAACAAGGGTCTGAATTAGAACCCAGTTCTGCAATATTAATAGGTTCTAAGGGATCCTGATTCTTGATATCAGGTAAAGTTTGTTTCTTCTTTGCCATAATTCCCAATTTAAAATTCTTTATGATAATAGCTTATGATTTGAACATCCATCATCTCATCTTGATACAGAGCAATATATGAATGTCCTATACCATTTATAAATAGTCCCCTGATAGATAGAAGAATGGGTGGTACATTATTTTCAGAAGTATATATCTGAACTGTGATTATTAACCCAGATTGAAAATGAATCATAAAATAATATCGAACTTCATCGATCTTATCTCTGGATTTTATGATAGGAGATATATATTCTATTCCTATACCATTGAATATATGTTCTGGAGGTATTACAGAACAATTGAATAATGATTTGATTTTTTGTAGAATCTTCATTGTTTATGATTATTAATGGTTAATGCCTCTTAACGTAACATGTAATATACCTTTCCTCCTACGGAGAAAAAGTATATACTCATAGTCAGAAATTATTATCCTTGAAAAGGCTTATGTCTAGGGTACTTATCCCAGAGCTTACTTAACCGGATAACTTTAAGTCCTTGATCTTGATAATACTTTCTTCTATGATTCCCATGCCTACTTAAATAATTCCCAGGATAATGTAAATCATCTAGGTAAACTTTGGATTTGGATTCATCCTTTCTTACCAATCGTCCTAAGAACTGAATTGATTTTTCTTGAGAATCCATACTGGCAGTATTCAACAGATATCTGAGCTTAGGAAAGTTTTTACCTCGAGCAATAATTGTAGTTGATACAAGGATATCTATTTTACCCTCCCTAAAATCCTTCATTATCTGTTGTCTTAATTTAGTAGGAGTATTAACATGCACATAAGCAATATTATATCTATCTTCTAGTCTTTCTTTAAAGAATTTATATAGATTTTCACAGTGTGCAATATGCTTACATACTACGAGAGCAGGATATCTTCCTTGATTAAGATTCCATTTCAACCTATCCAATGCCATGTTCCAGGCAATCTTATTATTAGTAATTGAATCATCATATATTTCATTATAGGCCATACAATCCGATTCCCAATTACCAAACCAGGGTTTACCTTCTACTGTTTTTACAATTGTCTTTGTTGAATACCCTTTCTTAATCGAGTCCTTAAGTTTAAACTCTGCTAGTACATCGCCAAAGAAACAACGCAAATTCATATTCTTAACTTTATCTTTGGCAAGCTTACTCATATAAATGGTACCAGATAATCCGATTCTAACTCTGGTATTAAATAACCTAGTGATCACATTCTGATATTGCTTACTACCTCCTTGGTCAGCTTCATCGATTAATACCATATCAATCTTAGAAAGTTCATTCTGATAATACCTCATATTACGAGAAATAGATTGAACCATACCAATGGTAAAATTACTCCAGTTTAAAACTTTACCCTGAACAAAGGTAATATCTTCTCCCGGTAGATATTGCTTAAATTCATCTCTAGCTTGATTTAACCAATCGGAGTCATTAGTTATAAGCAAAGTCTTTAACTGCTTCTTATATGATAAATATAAGGCAGACATAATCAGAGTTTTACCTGCATTTACTGTATAATCTAATACCCCAATCTGAAAAGGTGTTTCACCTAGTTTATTAGATAAGATTGCCTTAACAGCTTTCTCTTGTTCGGGTCTTAATTTATACTTACCTATCTGAGTTACAACTTTACTGACTTTAGGTAAAGGTTGTCTCATATCTACTATGATAGGCTTAATTCCAAGTTCAATACATCTTTTATATACTGAAGGAAGTAAGCCTATCTTAAATTGACCAGTCTTGGTTATATACTTTATTTTGCCATCCCAGTTTTGCATACCCCGTTGCCTAGTACGGAGGTAAAAGGCATTGGGGTGTCTGATAGCAAATTCGTTATATAACTTAGTTGCATATTTTAGAGGTATATCTAATTCTGCAACGTTACAATTACGAATTATGATTTTCATATGATTACTGTTATTGGTTTACATTTCTTGGGTTCATCATTGGAATCCTCGTATTCTTTCAAAGCTTTATTTAAAAGAGTAATATGATACTCTTCATCAGCAATGAATTTCTCAATCAGATGGCTAACTGGGATATAATCACTTCTCTTTATGTATTCTTCTTTATTCAGAGAATCGAATACTTTTTGATATTCTTCTAGAGTTTCTTTCTCTGATTGTAATGATAATCTTAAAGCAGATTCCGCTGAAGTACCAAGATCTATTATAGGATGTACGGTTAACTGATTATTTCCTGGGATATCGGTATCCATTACATCTGAAGCCTTTAATAAGAAGTCTCCCAGTTTATCATAATGTACCATCTCTACTAATCCGATACCCAGCATCAATTCTCCTATTTCTCCAAACCTAGCTTGATGCTGAGTATACATAAGGATTGATGCTAATTCTGAATACCTAGTATTTTTGTATAAATCATATAAGGGTAAGATTATTTCCTTAGGCCATTTCTGAACCCTAGAAATATCTGGGTACTCTACTTTGCTATCGGAATAATCCAAAGCATTTACAGTGGCTTCTGCCATCTCTTCTAAACGATTTTTAAAAGCTTTCATAATTTATTAATTTTTGACCAGAGGCTTCCATCTACTTTGGGTTCCTCTGATTGTGAATGATTCTTATGTTTAAATAGGTATTTATTATACCTTTCGATAGCCTTGTCATTATACATCTGACTGGGTTCGGGTAAACCATTACACCAAGCAAGAGATTCGAATTGAGCATCTATAAATTGAGTTGGGTTCCATCCCTTCTCAGATAAGAATTTATCTAGCCTTACAAAGTGTATATACTTATCAGGTTGATTAACGAATGATTCATATATACCAGTAACATCAGCTACCCTTTTTATGAAGTAATCATGGATAGCTTTAGCATTACCAGAATCATCTTCCATTTCCAATGTAGCAGAATATAAATCTGAAATCTTTTCTGACATAGAAGATAATCTGTTTAGGAGGTTATTATAATTACCATCCATTTTCTTGATACCTAGTTCGATATATTTAATAAAACCTTCCCGGGTATCCAATTGAAAATCTTCACAGAATTGATTACAGAGCTCAGCTATTTTTTTACATACCGCCCAATTTCTTGGTTCTGTTTCTCTTATTTTTCTAACTCCTCTATGCTTTAGTTTTATACGAGTTGCATATATAATATCTGCAACTAAAGCAGCATCTCCCTTAGATGCTAGTAAAATGTTAGAAATTTTCTTAGTTGTCTTATTGTTTGTAACAACTACAACTCTAGTATTTATTGCTTCCTTACGAGCAATAACAAAGAAAGCATCAATCGGAAAATTATATACCTCTAACTGAGATAAGATTTTTTCGAATTGATGCTTAGTTATATGGATAGAGGGATCTCTCATACTCTCCTTTTTCTAAGTTTACCACACTTCTTACATTTTAATAAGATTTTCCAACAATCAGTATATTCAGTTTTACTTACTACCTCCCAATCATGAAGGCATAAATATTTGGCTCTTATAGCTTCTAATAATTGTTTCATATCTTTTAATTTTAAGTTTATATATTATAATATGAAATCCTCAATCCAAGGAGTTTCTGAGTTTCGATAAATCTTGATAAGATTGGTACCGAGTATTATATATTAACTTAAGTACTTCCTTACGACCTAGATCGTTACAATCCTTATTTTCAGGCAATTGTATAACTTTGACCTTTTTATAAGCGACCAATTTGAAAGCCAGGTTGATTGAATATTTGATGGCATCAGGGTCCAGAAGTAATATAAATCTATTAACTGGAGATTTGATAAGCTGGTTAACTTGGTAAGCACTGATTGCCTTACCCATGGTGGCAATAGCCCTGTCTCCCATAGTAAGTGCATTGATTGCTCCTTCACAGATAAATATCGAACTATACATGTCGAGGGCATCTTGATTGAAGATAATGAATTCCTTTCCAAGTCCCGTAATATCTTTATTTGGATTATTGTATCTTGGGCCCTGTCCAATAACATTTCTCGCATTGTAATACCTGAGCGTGCCCTTATAATAATATGGTATGATGAGGTACCCAAAAAAAGGTCCCTCAGTGGCAACATATCCGATACCGTGTTTTGATAATTCTTCGATAGTGAACCCACGGCTCGACATGTAACTTCTAATGCTTCTTGCAACTTGTGATGTTCCTTGATTAATGAGTTTAAACCCATCTGGAAGATAGACGGGCTTAGCATCGGATAATTCAATCTTCTCTTCTGAGAAAGCTTTGTCTGTAAAGTTTCCATTATCTAGAAATTTTAAAAGTTCGGCATAAGTATCAAATCCCTCAACATCCATTACTAGTTGAGCAGGATTCATATGATAATTGCATCTAAAACAATTGGTACGGTACATAGAAAGATTAATTCCCATCTTATGTTCCCTATGACAGAAGGGGCATACGGGTAATTTCATCCAACCATGTTTATATTTGTAAGCGCCCAAGCTCTTAATAAAATAATTGTAGAGCTTGGTTTTAAATTCATTAGTGATTTTACTCATGGTTAAAAGGGTAATGGGTCATCATATTCGGCATATCTTTTCTTTAGCCTACGTAATTTATCTAGGTCTTCGCATTTCAGTACCATTTGCTCAAATAAAGTAACTACCTGTGACCTAAGTGAAAGTAACTCTTTATGTTCTTCATATGATTCCTTTGAAAGGAAAAGTTCCCATCCTCCCCATTTAGCAGATCTTCCATCTTCAGAGAAGAACTCCCTTAAACTTATATTAACTCCAGTTAACTTGATATACTTGGGACCCACTGAATATACTTCTGCATATTGTGGAGTACATCTTGAATCTGAAGGTACTAAGTAAACCTTCTGTCCTTTTTGAATTCCTTCTAATCTCTTAATCATAATCTTAATGTTTTAGGTTTATATATCTCCTTGTTTCTTATTATACTTTTCTTCGTTAGCATCAGGATTTCCCTTTTGCCCTTTCATTATTTTATCTAGAGTATCAGAGTATAATTCATCGTACTGTTTACGTTGTTCTTTAGTAAACTCTACACATCTTTGCCTTTCAACATCGCATTTGAATAATGCTCTACCACTAGGTAAACCATCTCTTTGTACTACTAATTCACAACGAAGTATATCATCTTTTTCTTCTTGTTCAGTAGAGTTAAGACCAACTATTGTATGGGCATTACGAACAATTGCAATAGAACCGGAAATATCATTCTCATCATATCTAGTAGTTCTATGTTTCTTACCCTCTCTGGTAATATGATGAGCAGTCCATACAATATCTAAGTCCATCTCTTCTGCTAGGTTCTGAATATCGATATATACATTCGATATACGGTCGAAATCCTCTTTATCTCTGGCAATTGAAGCAAGCTTTCCTGCATAATCCACCATTAGTACTTTAATATTAATACCCTGGTTTCTTAACTTGATTATAAGTTCCCTTATATAATTGCAATCTGTAATCATTGCAGGAACTCTTTCAACTACTAGTTCAACTCCAAATCTTGCAAGTTTACGAAGATGTTTAGCTTCGAGTTTATCATATTCACCCGAGTATAATTCCTTCTTAGTTTTATTGATAGAGGATTGAATAAATCGGTCCATGATTTGTTCTTTACCATTTTCTGTATCTATGTATAAAACTGATTTCTTCATTCTTAAGTATCCTCTTGCCAAGTTTACCATGAAGAAAGTTTTCTTAGCTTTAGGTTTATCGAGAATAACATTTACTGAATGTTCTGGGTAACCTCCAGCATTGGTAATATCATTAAGTTGTCTAAACGGGCAGGGTATTACTGAGGGTTCTGCTTGACGTTTGAATTGTCTTTCTGTAATATCCCTTATCATAAAGATAGGTTCATCATCTTTCTTAGGTTTTGAGTTTTGAAGTATCTTTTCTATTTTCCTTGAATAGGTTTCGTATTGTTCGAAGTTATCCAAATCAAAAGAATCATTCAAGTTCTTCATCTCTACATAGGTAGAGAATTGATATATCTTTTCTCGAATGTATTCAGAATCATTCAAGGGGTTTGAATATAGGTCATCGATTATTTTATGGATATTGGGTATATCATCCTTAGTAACCAGGTCAACGTAATTTTTAGATTCAAGCAATTCTTTTATAACTTCTTTAAGGATATTCTTAGAAGGCATCTTGTTTTTCTTTTTGAAGAACTTAAATATGCCCTCGGCAATTAAAGAATGCTCAATCAGAACTAGGTAACTTGGTTTAATCTTTTTGATTATTAGACCTCCCTCTTTATCCTTTAAGAGATACCTTAGGATTTCTAATTGAAAGCTGGTGTCAAATTCAAACTTGGTATTATCTTTTTTCATATTGCAATATAATTAAGTATAATCATATAGATTTCTATAGTCTCGGTTAGAGTTGTACATATAGACTCTCATCCTAGTACTCACTAATCCTCAGCTTCTAGGTGAACTTTATTAATATATTATTTTATATTTGATTTATTATACTTATATTTGCATATCATTTTAAAACATAGACTTATGAAGATAAAGGAAAATGGCAACAACGGATCAGAGATACATAGGTTGAAGCCTATGCAAGAAAATTATGATAAGGAAACTTTTGATAGGATGTATAAAATCTGTAAACCAGTTATCAGACGTCTTACTAAGCAAATTGATAATAGGAGGTTTAATGTTACACCAGATATCATAAGTTCTTATTTCTGGGATAAGATGTTATTTGTCTTTAATAAATATTACGGTACTTGTGAAGAAGAACATTTAAAAGCAAGGATACTAGCTTCTCTCAGTACCTTTAAGAATCATTTATTAAGAACTGCTTATGGAGAGGGAGCAGAATATCATCAGAATCTTTACCAATTAGAAGATTTATTCGATAATGATAAAGAACTAGAAGATGATACAGAAGAAGAGAAAGCTAAAGGAGAAATGCTTGATATGTTATATAAATATATGAAGAAGAACCTATCTCCCGATGCTTATTTGATCTTCGAGATATTGCTTAGTCCTCCTCCCTATATTAAAGAGAGAATCAAGGATGGTTCTCGTATCACTAACATTTTATTAGTAGAGTTTTTTGATATGCCTAGAACTAAATCTTCGGTAAGATATATCTCAGAACTTAAAGAAGATATAAGATATTGGGAAGAGAAAGCTAAAGAAGACTTACATTACTAACATAAAAAAGGGAACCCAGTGCATGAGGTTCCCTTTCCAGTGTAACTTATTTCCCAATAAGAATTCCACTTGTGTGTTGGACGAAAGCGATTAGCTGTTCTTTAAATATAAAAGCCCTAATAATTTTAAAAGTTTATATAGGTTTATAGTTTAATGATATAAGCTAGTACGAAATAAGGAGGTCTATTCTCATGAGGACTACCTCCTCCGGTTACTTGAGTATCTGCTGTATAACTTGAGTCAGGCCTAGTATGATTAGGGAATGGTCGATTATTAGCATTGTCTCCCCATTTCTCCCCTTTAAATGTAATCTTATGACTATGTGGTGGTATTTGATCTAGAGTAAGAGTTACTAGGGCTTCTCCTCCCATGTTACCAATGGTATTATAATCCTGATTACTTGGATCATACCCTACTACAAATCTACCCAATAGATTAGGTCTACCAGACATACCATCACAGAATGCCCAACCATCTGGAGGAGTAGTACCTGAAAACATAGCGATTAATCCAGTGGGAACTGAAGAAGCCGAGTTTTTAATCATTTCTATAAGCTCATTCTTCAGATTAGTAAGATATTCTTGTAGATTAGTTATACCATTAGTCTGGTCATCTTTACCTCCGAACCCTTCCAGTACATGTTCTACTCTTTGAATAGAATGGGTCATGATCCCATTGTAGGCTGAGTTAAAGGGTAGTGGTTGAGGGAAACAACCTCCATAAGGGATGATTGCATAGTTTTCTGACTCCTTCGTATTAGCATCAGTACCAGAACCATATACTCCAATCAGTACCATGGTATTCTTATTATTTCTGTAGGGTTCACAAGCACCCTCTACCTGAGAATTAAGATAGGTATAATTTAATTTCTCATGTGAAGCAGGATTATTCTTTACTATATCCCAAGAGATTTTGTCTTCTGCTAAGGGATAGTAAGGATTTTGTGATTGTTTATACAAGGTGTATAAGCTTTCATAAGATGAAGACCAATATGCTACGAAAGTAATAGGGTTTTCAATTGGTTCTGATACTTCTTGATGAACAGCGAATAAGAAGATATCTGAATTAGCCCCTTGAGCACCTTGGATATTATCCACTACAATCTCTTCATCATCAGAGATAAATATATACCCATCTCTAGAAATACATCCGAAGTTTACCTGAGGTGATTCCCCATCTTCAGAATTCTTTACCATATATCTAGCAGTAATCCTATCTGCTACATCATTCTTGAATATCTTACCATTTTCGGCTTTAGCTTGAACTGATAACTTGTTACCAGATACTTTAACTGAGCCAAATCCACAGAATGGGCCAAGAGCCACAGGGGCAGCAATTGCTTCTGCTGCCTCCTTGGATTTAATTAAACCCTCATATTTAAAGTACGTTTTCATTGTTATTGTTTTTAGATTGTTTATAATTCTTTGATTGTTCAGACATATCCTTGAAAGCTTCTGATAAGTTATTAAATTTCAAGGTTACTATAGACCAAAGTATCTTCCAAATACTGTATTTCTTTTCTACTCCGTGTAATGTACATATATGACCATAAATAGAATCTACTTCAAATCCATAACATACTACCAATACGGTTATGGACACTACTAAAGGGTCTAACCCATAGGGTTCTCCAATGGCTTTACCTAGAACTGCTCCCATCAATAAGTAACATATATAATCTATTAACTTATTAAAAGTTCTTCTTCCAGCTCGAGATTTTCTAATAGGTATGCCATTTAATTTACTAGCATTCATTCCAAACCAGAAGTCGGCAATTATCAATATGAATGCTAATAGGATCATCCATCGAAGATCATATAACAATTGAATACACTCTGTAGCAAAAGCCACGGTAAATCCCTTAGATACTATAGATGTGGTGGACGTTTCAGTATACATATCTTGATATTGATTTATTCTTGGGGTTTCGGGGTTATTCTCCATGCTGTATTTTCTGGTATGTCTATTTCAAAAGTTCTACTACTAATATCATCAGAGTTCCAAACCAATTCGTTTGGTTGTACCTCAAAAGCTAAGGTAACTTTGAATGTACACCTTACATCAGTTTTGTTAACAGCTTCGAATATATAGGTACCTGGGTTTGAGGTTACAAACTTATATGGTACTGGATGTGAATCAGCTTGACCAACTAATCTTACATCAGTTACGAAATCCTTATGATTAGAAGAACATACCACAGTAGTATATACCTCTCCTTGACCTTGGCCGCTTAAAGTAGCTTTTTCAGGACTACAGCTTATCTTAACTTCAAGATTATAATCCTTGATTACTAAGACAGCTTTCTTATCTCGATTACCCTTACCAACAAAGGTATAGGTACCAGCTTTATCCAAAGTGATAGTTTCTTCAAATTTATATTCTACTCCCGTTTCCTGGAGTACTACTGAATCATATTCCTCTATTTCGAATGGCATCACTTTAATAGTAACTGATTTACCTTCGGCAAGTTGATATGATACATTTATCTTTTGATTATTAGGAGTATTAGCCCAGTCCTTCGGAGATATCCAATTGGGATCAGAAGGATTTATGGCCTCGATATAAATATAAGGATCCTCGGGTTTAGTATAATTATATACTGACCAAGTAGTATAAACTGAAGGATCTCCCTTACATACAGCTCTATAACTTCCCGATTGACTGCATGAATAAGTAGCACTAGCTTTACCATTACCCAATTTATTCAGAGTAATATCGGTTAACTTAGTGTTATCACAATAAATGCTAACTCCATAATCTATAAGATTATCTGGGTCATTAGAAGGAGTTACTGATAAATAAATCTCTTGATTTACAGAACCACTTCCCATCTCTAAAGATAAAGTTTGATATTTCTTAGATAAATGGTATGTGAATTTAGAGATACTGGTATATACCGTAAATATCCCTATACCATCCAGATTCTCTAAAGTATCCTTAGTACAAGCAAACTTATAAACTCCAGTACCAAAAGTTTGAAAAGTATCACCAGATTTATATTTGATATCATCTTTACCTATCAAGTAACATTCCAATCCTTCTTCATCATAATCATCTTCAATAGTTAATACTGTTTTAGCTAAACTAGTTGTATTACTTGATAGCTTGAATTCTTCCGGAGTACACTTAACCTTGTATTTATTTAGTTCCCTAGTAACAACCAATGAAACTCTTTTTACTGGGTATTCTACAATCTGAAACTCATAAGTACCAGGCTCCTTGAATTTATAAGTTGAACCAGAGGGTTTAACTTCGGTTTCTCCAACTAATTGTATATTGACTGGAGTCTGTTTACCTTCTTGATAAAGAGTAGCTGTAACAGTAGCAGATACCTCCTTATTAGTTGGTGTAATATGTAATGTAGTAGGATTAACCGATATGTTATAGGATTTGACTATCTCTTTTAAGCCCACCCTTATTTGAGTAACTTTAGTCGGATCACCTACACTCCTAAAGTAATAAGTCTGATTACCTATAGTAGCATTAAAGATGGTACCATTTTCATATTTATTATATCCCCAAGTATTACCATCTCCAGATACCTGATATCTTAAATCGGCATTTTGATAATTACTAGAAACCGTAACCTTAATAGGTACAGAAGTTATATATCCAGGCTGAATGGTATTTATATTTGGGTCTACAAACTCAGCTGTTATCTTATAATTATCATCTACTTTAAAACCATAATCAATAGTAGCTCCTACATGATAAGGTTTAAACCTATCGATTATGTTCTCTATAGCTTTTCTAAACCCTATAAATTCTCCTGAGTTACTTGAATAACCGTGACCAGTTATATGGAAGGTTACATTGATACATTGACTACAACCATAAATGTTATCAAAATTGGATTTATCATAGTACTGATCTTGATCAAAGTAAGGATGGGTTTTTAACCAACCATCATACCCTGATTTAGCTGGGTCATCTATTGTACAGTTTAGCCCATACATTCGGAATAATATCTCAAAGAACTGAGAAGTACCTCGTATCTTTATCAGAGATATAGAATACTTAAGTAAATCTCTTATTTGTTTAGTAGTTAAAGCTAAAGCCCCTTTCTTGGGTAAAATCCATTTAGACTTAAGGCTATTTAATTCGGCTTCACTTAACAGTCCATTATAATAAGTTTTAAAAGCCTTTTCATCAATATTATTCCACCTTGCAAAAGGTAATTGCCCAAAGCTTTCCCAGAGATAATTCAAATAAATCTCTGGGCAGGTATCGAAGTCAGTTATTCCTAGTAAACTATCAATATCTGCGGATATATTATCTTGAAAATAACTTCCACAAATTTCTAGGAACCTTTCTAAGATACCCTTTCCATCTACCTTATAAGTGTCTTGATCCTTATATTCAAAAGGTAGGAAATCTATAAGTTTCTTAAGGTCTATCATATTAAACAGTTTCGTGAACAGTTAAAGTTAATTGAGAAGATTTTTGGAATACGGGCAAATTATAACCAGGATCTTCGTAATCCATATTAGGTTCTGAGATAGTAATAGAATAACGATATCCTTGCTGATAACCGTTTGCTTGGATGTCCAAAGAGAAAGTGATACCATTATTTTTATCGGTAATGTTTATAGTACTACCCACAGAGCCAGTAGTTTGGAATCCTCCACTTGAAGCTTTTACAGTATATGAATTGCTTCCAGTAAAGTTTATGAAATAAGTCATGGACCCATTCGCCTTCTCTAATTTAAACTGACCAAGTAGTAATTCCTTGTTACCATATATTGTAACTGGCCAAGGTTTAATATAGAACTTCTTTATATGTAAGTAATCTACTGTAGACAGGTTATCAATCAGGGCATAGATATCGGAGATTCTTACTTTGCCCCCAATCTCGGAGTTCTCAATAGAATAAGCATTGTATAGGGCATTCAGAACTTGAGCTTGGATTTCGTTGGTCTTATAAGATTTCTTACCAGTTACTTCTATCTCTAGGGTTATATCTACTAATCCTGCAGATTTAACTTGAAGCCAAGTGGTTAATGGAGCTCTCTGTGATAATTGGGTATAAACTTTGTTTATCATAGCAGAATCAGCTACCCCACCATTATCAGCACTTATATATACTGTAAGCTTTCTACCACATTCATAATCTACGGCAGCTTTATTTACTCCATCTATTAGCATAGCTAAATCTACGAAGTCCTGTTTGCTTACAGCTACTCCAAGAGTTTTAACACTCAATGGTATATGTTCTTTTAACATACCAAAGTTCTCATAACTAGAACCTCCTCCTGCAGCATATTGATTACTAGTAGTAGCCTCAGATATAGAAGCTTTTACTATGGCCGGAGTTTGTACAATAGAACCTGCTGGTACATTACCTTGAATACCAGTAGTGATATAGAAGCTTGCTGATGTTATTTTTTGGCCTGCCGAGGGTATAGAACCAAAAGTACCATCTCCAAATACTATTACAGCAACTTGACTAGCATTGATGGTTACCATAAAGTGTTTATCCGAAGGTTTAGAATAAGCAAAGGTATCTACTAAAGTCCAAGTAGTTCCATCAATGGATAATTGCATTGTACCATGCTCATAGTATTTACCATCAGGTAATTTACCTATGGTGATTTCTGGCCTACCTTCGGAAGGTATTACTAATCCTGACAACCCAGATTGATTATATTTCTCATGTTGAATCAAGGGGATTTTACAAGTAGTAACATTAGCATACCAAGTTACGTCTCTAGCAGAAAGCCATGAATTACCGTTAACATCTGTAAAGAGGGTTTCTTTTGGGATGGTTAACCTAGAAGCAATATTACTACCTGTAAGATCACGGGTTAGGATTACATCTACTGAAGCAGCTACTGCTCCTCTTGGATGATAGTCTACCAATAAGCCATGCTTTACTACACTATCATAACGCCGAGCCGTGGATAAGAAAGATTCCCTACCCACGTTATCAATGTAATAATGAAGTACTTCAGCAATAGCTGCAAACAAAGACAAGATGATTATCAGAATATTACCTTCGGAATAATCAGTGATAAGTGCCTGACCATTCTTATCCTTGATAGTAGTAAGAGATTCAATCAGCTTAGCTTTAATCTGTTGAAAGGATCTCTGATAAGGGTTTAGCCATTTATTCGTTATCATATTAGTAAGGTTTTAAAATATTTTCAGACCTATCATAACTAATACCCAATACCTGTTGGCTACCAGTTTGATTAATTACATAATTCATCTCAATGAAAAGCTTGGTACCTTCTAACCTCATATTCAGACCTTTAAAAGTAATCCTAGTTTCATAGGTAGAGATTGCTTTCTTTAAGAAATCCTTTACCAAGAAAGCTAAAGCCTGAGTATTGGGTTCTTCTATACATTCCCATAACCTAGTACCAAAATCTTCTTGCCTGAATCTTTGGCCTATATCATACCAAATGAGAGCAGATAGATTGTTATGAACAAGTTCAATATCTCCATTTACAGGATACCAACCTTTCTCCCCCTTTTCATTCTCAGTAATCCGTATTGGAAACAAAGGTCCAATACCAATAATATTAGTGTATAAGTTATTTGCCATTAGTGTACAAATTTAGAATCCTCATAATCTGTTTTATTAAAAGTAGAAAATGGTTTCGTGACTGGAGTGATAACAGGCCCACTAACTGCTGGTCCTGATTGGATACCAGAGTGGGTATGAGAATTATATTGAGCTTTTAATGATTCTATCTCTGAAACTAATTGGTTTAGTTTCTCAGTTAACTCATTGATATTTATTATCCCATCATTATTACCTTGGTTCACTATAACCTTTGAGGCATTCACATATACCTGAGCTTTAGAATTTATACTTACTGGACCTTCGGCATAGATAGTAGCAGACCCATATAAGTACATCTTGAGTGATCCATCTTTATCATTTAACCAGATTCTATTCCCATTAGGTGTAACTATACCCATAGTATCAGGATCATCTAGGATATCGGGTATCTGGTTTTGAGCCCAACCATGATACTCCCATAGAGGTTTACTAGGATCTCCATATTCAAAAGTAATATATACTATATCACCATTCTTGGGAGCCATCATTTTAAAACCAGACCCAGTAGATCCATGTTGACCCTTTGAATAAGCCCAAAGTACTATTCCTCCCATTACCTCTGGTATAGCTACCTTTATACGATTCATATGATCTGGGTCTGTGTTATTAACTACCATAGCCCTGTACACTGAATAATATCTTCCCAAGGATTCTAATCCTTGTTCAGTTATTGTTTTTGCTGATTCATAAGCCATATCATTTGGTTTTAGAAAAGTCTTGGTTCATTTGTTTAATAATATAATCTATATTGAAATTATATTTTCGATATACATCCTTAGTAGCTTCTACCTTTTTACGTTTAACATTAGTAATGGTAACTACATCTTCCCCCTCTTTACCTGTAGATTGATATACAGTTCTTTCTACTTCTATGATACCATCATTACCTTTAGTAGGAGTACTAGCATTCTGTTCCCTATAGATAACCATATCTTGAACAAACTTTCTTTGTTCTTCGGTATTACCATCCAAGGCTTTGAAAGCTTCATATTCTGCCTTAGTAGCATTTATGGTAAAATCAGAAGAATGAGCATCTCCAGCTTTATTTTTACCTACATCAGTAGTTCCTTGACTTCTAGCATTATTAGATACCACATCTTGGGTATTAATATTACCAGCAGCAACTTGAAAGCCAGCTGTTCCATTATTCCTAACTAATTCTAAGTCAGTAATATAGCCAGTACCAGCATCCATTCTATGGGTACATTTCTTTATATACCAATAACCTGACCACCTTTTACCCACGTTCAAAAGCTGAAGTACCATGGAGGTTTTTAATGAAGGTCTTCCTACTACTTGCATTTGACAGACTAGCTTTTTCTCAGTTATCTTTAAACCTCCATTAGCATTTATCCTCATGGCTCTTTCTCTATTACCTACTCCTCCAGTTCTATCATATAGGTTAGTAAGGGTTTTCCAAGCGGGTACTTTCAAGAGCTGTTTTACCTTTTTGAATACCTTTACTCGGCTTCGATAGTACCCATGATTATCTCCAGGACCTCTACCAGCTTGGACTGGATTATAAGTTTGAGGATAATAGGATTCTTCATGAAGAGTTAAAGGATAGACAATGATATTTGGGTCTTCTTGCATTTTAGCTAATCCCTCCTGAGTTTTCCTTTTCTCGGCATTCAGTTCAGTCATACTATTCACACGACTCGAAGACTTTAATTCTCCAGAAGAATATGAACGAGGGTCTTCCCAAACTTCAGTCCATACCTCAGTGTATTTATTTTTGAATACGAAATTTAAACCCTGGTATACTTGTTTCATTGCAGAAGTAAGATCCATTCCACCCGCTACTAGTGCATCAATGGAAGATTTTATATTAGTTAGTTCTCCTTTAGTATAAGCTTCCTCTAGCATTTGAGAAGTAGCATCCCTTAATTCTGTATCAGACATAGACTCTAATCCACCACCTGCATCTAAATAACCAGTACCCTTAGCATCATATTCTTTCTTGGCAGATTCAGTCTTTAGTCTTTGAGCTTGTTTTTTAGAAGCCAATTCTTCATCTAAGGATTTCAATCTATCTTCTTTCCATTTCTCTACCTTACTATCAACATGGGGTTTTAAAACTTCGGGGGATCTATGAAATAATCCTGGGCTTTGCACATCTACTGTAGATAGGGCATCTAACTGTAGTGGGTCATGTAGAATTTCATTCTGTTGGTCATCGATGTAACTTACCTGGATTTGTATTTGCTTATCCTCAGGTTTTATAGTATTACCCACTTGCATCATCTTCTGCTTAGTAGATCTTTGAGTAGTAAAAGATACTCTTAATACTTCTCCGTTTTCAGCTTGGAATATGTAGGTATGATGAGGAGGTTGTTGAAACTTACGATTATGTATGTAAATTACTCCATCCCTACTATCTATATACCAAGGCCCATTACCATAAGCAGCCATCTTAGCTTCTAGTTGAACTAAAACATTGTTACCTATTGTACCTAGGTTAGAATTAAGTACTTCAGCTAAATCATCTGGCATACCAACTTGACCTATGCCGCTAAACTGATTAGCATATAGGATAGTACCCTGTACTTCAGGAGTAACTTCTGTGGGTACCTGTATAGCTTCATAAGCTTGATTACTTATTATATTTGCCATTACTCAAACCTTTCTATTATTACTCCAACATTTAATCCGCATCCTGAATCCAAGAATTTAACCATACTATCATCTGTATCCTCAGTAGGTTTATGAGGTGGCATAAACCTAAGATGATTCGTACCATCGATACACTTGATAGTTATATGAGTACCTGTAGAATCGAATATACAATCGAAATCTCTTACTTTGATATTTATAGCTGGGCTTGATACAAAGGTGCCATCACTAAAAATATATCCCCACTGTAAAAAGATATCTCTATTTTCCTGTAAAGCTTCTACATCTACAGTATCTGGATTACCAGTATCAATAGTTATTGTAGCTAAGTTTTCTTTTTCTTCATCATATACATATGACCAGCTACTTATATACGCTCCTAAAGGTATACCAGTAAGAGGATTCATAACTGGTATACCTTGATTATCAAAAATGGCTAGGTAAGGAGTACCTGTGCCTTTATATAATATGGGATTATTTGCTTTAACTTCCATAAGCCGGTATCATTAATACCATTCCACCTTTTAATTCAGTGAACGGATTTATTATGTTATTATACTCAGCAATAATATACCATTTACCAGAATCCCCATAATACCTATAAGCGATATTCTGTAAAGTTTCCCCCTCTTTCAGGGTATGTTGAAAATCGTTAGGAGAAGATGGTATAAGTAAAGGATAAGATTCTAAAGAATAATCCCCATCACCATAATTCAGAGTAAATCCATTATCGTATGGACTTGCTCCAACTAAATAAGAAGTTATATCCATGGTTACTTGATTTTATCGGTTGTAAAAATACCCACAGTCTTTTCTGCAGCTTTACTTTTAACAATATCCTCATAAGATAAACTATATGAGCTTACTCGTTTGAATATTAATTCTTGAGTAGCAGTAGCAGGATACAGGTTTAAGTCTTCTCTTATATCTACTGAGCCTTTCATACGTTGTCTAGAAGCATTTCTAAAATTAGAAAGAGAATATGTAGCAGAAGTAAGTATATAATAATGACCTTCAAATGTATCAGAATTTCCCCACTGAATCTGTAGGATTGGAGGAGCTGCTTGATAAGCATTGGATTTACTCCAGGATTCTAATAATCTACATTTAGTTAATACTTCAGCAGGATTATCTGGATCATCACAGTACCAAGATACATTGAATTGTACAATATCCTCTGAACCCGTATAATGATACATGGGAGTATTTCTACCCATAGACTTAATGGTAGCCCAAGTTGTTTCTCCTCTAAAGTCAAAGCTCAGAGGTCTATTCTGTAGAACAATATATTGGTATGGGCTAACATTAGTATTATAAATGATTACCTGGTTCAGTTTCCTTATATCTTGACTTACTCCGTAAAGTTTATTGTTTTCTACTACGGTCCTACCTTGAGCAGGATCATCTCTGTCAATCTTAATATTCCCATGCTGAAGTTGTAATCTCCTAATACTTTGAAGAGAGCTGTTAATTACTGGATTCTTGGAAGATCTTTCTCTTTCTCCCAAAGCTCCATTAGGATTAAACAATTTACCTCTAGGAGCAGTATCCTTAGGTAAACCTGAAGTTAATCGGTTAAGGTGTATCTTAGCTCTCCATAATTTATTTATGGGACCGGTAAGTACTCCAGCAGTATCTTGGGTAAGATTATTATATTTCTTAACAACCTTACCTGCTAGTTTTCCTAATATTCTTGCCATAATTTAAGGTATTAATCCAATTTGAGTAGCATAATTAACTCCTAAAGTTTCACCTGGAGCTACAGAACCAACAGGAGCTCCATCAATAGTAATGTTAACAGTACCATTAGGTTTATCATTCAATAAAGCTGCTCTGATAGCTCTTGCCATTTTCTCGGTCAAATATTCATCGCTAGTTAGAGTTTCCTTTGATAGATTAGAATCGGTGTTCTTGTTTAAGGAATCTATTAACCTGGGTAAATAATCTGCTACAAGAGGTAATGCTATACCAATGGCCATTCCCCAAGGGCCTCCCAAGAATCCAGCCAATCTACCGAATAAACCTTTCATACCTAACCTAGCTACTGCAGGTCCGGCAGTAGGAGTAGGCGGTTTAGTAGTACCTCCACCAAGTCCTCCCAATGTTGGCCCGGGTATTCCAAACTTCCTAATACGTTTACCATCTGGCCCATACCAACCTCCTCTAGGTCCAGCAGTCCAACCGAATGCCATTGCCTTTTGAAGGTAATATTGTTCCCTCATAATCTGAGTGATATGTATTAATCGAGTTTCCAATACTGCAGCTGCAGAGGCAGACTTACTAACTCCACTTGCCGTAGCCTGAGATTGGGTATTAGTTTGTTGCATATAAGTAGAAAGCATTCTACCAGTAGCAGCTAGATACCTATAACCATTTACTACTAAAGCTGTAATTGATCCCCAAGCTAATGCTTTAACTACTATCTGGCCTCCTATAGTACCAGCTATTCCTTGTACCCATTGAGATATCTTGGTAAATACAGTTAATATAGGGTTAAAGACGTCGGCTAAAGTTGATCCTATATTCACTACTAAGTTTTCAAAGTTAGATTTGAAAGCTTCGATAATACCTTGAGGAGTCTTTAATCTTTCCTCAGTAACCTGTTCTACTATGCCCGAGTTCTTATCGTATTGCTCTAAGATCTTAGTCATCTTATCAGAACCCGACATCATGTTTCGAATCTGATTAGAGATATCACGAGTACCTCGAACTCCGAAGATATTATAGAAAGCTTTAGTTCTTTCCAGAAGCGGTTTATTCATAAGAGCTTCTCCAAACTTACGATATACCTTATCTAATCGAATAAGATTACCCTCGGCATCAAAGAAATCTTGTGGACTTAAACCTAAGCTAGTTAATGCACTAAACCCTTTCTTTTTCTGGTCGGCTAAAGAAAGTTGCAAATAACGAATCATATTTGCTAATGCAGTACCAGCTGATGAACCCTGAATACCCATATCTCCCAATACACCAATAGCTGCAGCAGTCTGTCTTAAGTCATATCCTGCATTAGCCATATCAGCTCCAGCATAAGTAATAGCTTGAGCCAAATCGGTAAGAGACATATTAGCGTTAGTTACAGCCGTATATAAATCATCTGTAACCTTAGTAGCTTGTTGAGAAGGTATAACATACATTGACATGATATTAGTCATCAAGTCAGCTACACCTCCTTTACCTCCAAAGGGTTGACCAAGGATAGATGCTAACTTAGCAGCAGGCCCAGTCATATCTTTTATCTGTTCTACTGTATTACCTGCCATTGCTAAATATCTTTGACCGGAAGCAATATCTGCAGCAGTCAAGGGAGTAACTGCATTGACTGCTTGAGCTAATTGCATCATTTCAGTTTGTTGCTCAGCTGTAGCTCCTGCAATCTTTGAGGCCATGAATATAGTATCTTGTACCTTGGCCGAATACTGATAAGCTTCTGCCATGCCTCCAAGTACTTTCATACTATTTTGTACAGCATTACCTGTACTCATCTGAATAGCCCTGTTCCAGTCATTCATATCATTCATCATATTGTTGAATGATTGTGAAATTTTACCGGTTTCAGAGCTAAATTTATCTCGGAGTACCATGGATACTCCGACTTCTACTAAACTTTTTGTATCTCCTATCATGTTGACATTTTCTTCTTCATTTGTTTATAATAATTCTCAGCTATGAGTAGGAATTTCTTTCTTTTACGAACGGGTAGACACAAAAAGGTGAGATAGTCTAAGACTATCTCAGCCCGAGTAATGTATATGTAATCTTCCTCTAAATTATATCTCCCGTCAAGTAGAAAAAATCAGGAGCAGCCATAATTGGGTAATCAATGATGTTCCCAGTTTCGGGGTTTTCGATTTGAGTATACCCATGGAAGATTGGGTCTACTGTATTTACCAACCGATGAATTTCTGCCATATCCCTTGATGAGAATAGAGAGAAGTTTTCTACTTTCTCAAATTTATCATCTACCTTTAACTTAAGATTACGAAGAAGAAGAGTAGAGTGTCGAGTAAGTTTACTTGGTGAAAGCTGAACCATCTGAGACTCTTTTTCTCCATCCATCAATTCGAATTGGATTACCTTACCTGAGTTCAATTCCTCTGTATATTGCATAAGAGTAAATCCATCTTCTCCTTTTCTTCCCGGGTAGTAAGGAATGGCATTGGGTTTTTCTTCCATTTCTTGTTCTGTAGGAAGTACTGCATAATCGAAAAGAAATTCTCTCAAGTCCTGAGAATAAGTTACAGAATCTTTGTTATCCCATTTATAAGTAAATTCTACTTCTTCCCCCAATGAAAAGATTCGAGAATTAAATAGAATACAGTATCTATCCAGCAAAGGTAACTTAAGAGCATCCTCTATGGTTAATCTACCTGACTTAGTAGCATTCGTTTTAACTACTATTGCTGAAATATACTTGGTAAGATTCATAAGATTCTTTGAATCTACCGGGTTGGTGATAATTTCTTCATCTTCACCATTCTGCTCTCTGATTTCAAAAAGTCTACCAGAAGGAGCAGTGAATACTAAGGTTCTTAGTGTCATATCCATTTTATCTAATTTTTAAAAGTTCATAATTTCATAGTAGCGGTAAGTATCAACAAGAAAGGGGTGAAACTCCTTATCTAGGAATCCCACCCCTCCACCTAAAACTCTAGTAAGAAAATGACTAAGAGAGTTAATACTTATCGCAAGTACCGACAGAAAATTCTATATTTTCTATTGTGTTTTCTGAAGCCATACGATCTAAGTCAAGGCCAGTTACTTTACAAGGCCAAACTTCTTCAAGCAGCCAAGTATTTAGGACAGATACTCCATCTTCTGCAAGTTCATTTACAATGGCAGTTTCCCAATATTCACTAGGAACTAACCCACCTCCAGCTATCATATCTTGGCAAGAATATAACCAATCTTGAAGCCAGGTATCTGAACCAGCAGTAGTTAAAAGTTTCTCTACTACCAGATTACCTACGGTAACTCTACCAGCAGTTTTTACATCCCTGTTTACATCTCCATGAGCAACCTGGTCAATCTCAATATCCGGAAGTTGGCAAGTCTGGAATAGATACGTATTGATAGGATGTTTTGGGAAAGAGATGCTCCATAGGAATTTCTTTCTAGGATTCTTTACTTTTGCTCCCATGTTTTATGATTTTAATGTTATTCGTTTTCTGAAATATTAACTGATTTAGAAGCTGCATCGATTACAATGTTAATTGTAATTTCTTGCATAGGAACAATATCCTTATACTTCAGGATTACTTTATATTTACCCTGACGGACATCAGCTTCATTATTTACGGAGAGTTCTGAATAAGAGCCAGCATCCTGGTCACCCATCCACATATACTCTGACATAGCATTTTCATCTACCAGATTATCTAGGATTGGTTTTACCTCAAGATAAATATTCTTCCAAGTACCCCAGATATTGGGCTCTTCCAAATACTTATTCAATATAGGACGAAGAGTCTTCTTCAAGTACAAATTCAATCTTACAATTGAAAGGAATCTTTCTGAATCCTGTTTTACTTGAGAAGAGAAGCAATGCCATAACATGGTTTGTTTACCAGAAGACGGAGTATCTTTGATTACAATCATGTTGGCATACATCTGAGCCAATTCGTTTAGTTCATTATAACGAGAATCACTACCATAGTTAGGACTTACTGGGCCCTGACCATCATGGATTACTCCACGATTCATACCGGCAAATGACTTCCAAGGTCCATAGTTAGAAGCAGAAGTATCACCCAAACCGAAGATGGTACCCAATACATCTGAATTAGTAAGTAACCCGAATTCATTGTAGTACTTGATACCACCTGCAAAATAGGCCGCATACCTAGAGTTACCGATACTACCCAAACAGTTATTAATCCAAGTGATAATGCTCTGCTTATTTCTAGGCTGAGTTCCCTCAGAATAATGGGTAGTATATTTAGGTACTTCGATGTAATAGGTATATTCTTGCAATTCAGCACACATATCTTTAGCAGCCTTATGTACTTTTAAAACATCTTGATCTGTTTTCAGATGTTGATGAATATGAGAACAAGCTAGCTGATAAACATCTGTATAATCTTTTACCAAATCCAGAGAAGCAATCCATTCATCTGCAGTTGGGTCAACACCAGCAGTACCCAGTGTACCATTGAACATAGTCTCAGTAGTGGTTGCTTCTTTACCTCCAACTTGGATAGTTAGGGGATTTTCGGTTTGATCAATTGAAGTCTGAAGCCAAGCTACCAGGTTTTCGAAAGACTTAATTTTATTGGTAGTTGTTACCATCTTAGGTTCCAGGTATGCAGAATTACTAGCAAAGTTGCTTAAAGCCAGGTAATCTACAGAAGTTTTATTCTGAGCATCCTTAGTTTTATAAGTAATTACCGGACCTGATTCCAGGATGGAACCATTGGCATCGTATATGTTATAGAAGATGGTATTCACTGATTTAGAAAAACCTACTTTAAAGGTTTCTCCAGAACCAATAGGATCACCATACCCTTTAGTTACCAAACCAAAGCTTACATTAGTACCTCCAGAAGTAAATTTCATTACTTCAGAAGCTTGAACTTCTCCAGGTATAGCAGAAGCTAATTCAGTCTCATCTTCTTCTAATACTCTAGAGCCTTCTGCTTTAGTAATGGTACCCTTTTTAGCACCTGCTCCCAATACACGAATAATTCTTAGCTTAGAACCTCCTACTAAAGCTTTCTCTATGTTAGATACAGAACCATCAGGTACAATCTCTTTACCAAATATTCTTTGGAATTGAGAGAAAGAAGTGATTAATTCTGAAGGATCATCATAGGGACCTTTTTCAGTTCTAGCCAAGAAACATGATACTCCTAAAAGTGGAGTAGTCTGTTGAACATTGTTGTTCTCGAACTTAAAAACAACTCTGGGTGATTTTGACATATCCTTGTGTTTTATAGGTTAATATATTTAATTAATACCAGTAAGTATCGTTACCTTACTGGTATTATTAGAAAATTAATCCTCTTTATTCTTAAATAAACCTCCGATAGCCTTAATCACATCATAGAAACCACATCCCGATAAACCAGCAGCTAATCCATAAATTAATACCTGATAGAAAGGATAGTTTTCTAATAAGGGTGTAAGTTGTAATCCCCAAGCTATAATACATATGAGAATACCTACTAAGGCAGATATACCAATCTTAGCAAGTTTGTTGTCTTTGATAGCTGGGATTACCTTTAGTACCTGAGTAACCAAGGATGATACCAAAGTTACTATACCAGTAAATGTACCAAGATTAATTACGAACTCTGAACCAGTTGAAGGTTCTACTTCTGTAGCAAACAATGACACTGGTAAAATGAGTGCCATCAGCATAAACACTAACTTTTTCATTTTAGTAAATTTTTGAGTTAAACATGTATATTGAGATTGAGCATCTCCTCGTCCTTTTGGTATTCTGGTCCTAGTAAAAGACTTATATCTCTTATAGGTAATAGATCCCCCATTTCTACCAGTTTTTCTGGTATAATACCATCTTTACATACATATTGATAGACCTTTTCCAATAACCCATGTGATTCATCGGGATGATCATAGAAATTACCAATCTCTATAAATAAGTTCCCAGTAGGAGCTATCCTACCTTTATCCCATTCTTCTAAATCATTGAAGTAAGGTCTTATATAGCCTCGAGTAGGTAATGCTTCATGAAGAATAGAATGTAGTAATCTCATATCATTCTGAGTAGTTGCTACCAAATGAATATCAATAGTGATATCTTTAGTTTCGTAAGGGAACTCAGACATCTGATAATTGCCCGCATCTAATTTATCTCCAATGATATATTTCTCTACTCCGATATCTCCAGGATAATAAGCAGTGCTTTCTATAGTTATCCTGGGACATGTTTTAGGACCTCTTACCTGGTTATTACCTATACCGAATAAGTAAATGAACTTATCTATTGCTTCCTTATCTTCTTGGAATCTCTTTTCATTCTCTTGTGATAAAGGTAGATAATCTTCGGGGTTAAGTCCCATCTTCTTTTCTAAGAGAACATTCAATAAGCATATATAGAAGGTTCTCTCTACTATCTCTTGTGAATTTACCATAATTACCTCCTATCTTACTTTCATAACATAAGCCAATACGTAGTATGGTGGTCTATTCTCATGAGGTTGATTACCACCAGTTGGACCAGTTTGAGCCCCTGAATCATAAAATGGGTGTGGTCGGTTGTTTGCATTATCTCCCCATTCGTGAGTTTCTATACGAATTTTATTGTATGAATGGGTATGGCTTGGCATTTCTTCCACGGTTAGCCTATGTTCTTTTTCTCCTCCAGTATTACCAATACTACTGTAATCTGGGTCACTAGAATCTACTCCAACTACGAACCTACCACTTAAATCAGGAACACTTATATAACCTGCCCTAGTAGAAGAAGTATTATATTTCTCACCAATGGCCTTATATAATTCTGGATATTCAGATATACTTACCTGACCTCCGTTACAGAGTACATAGTTCTCTGGAACTCCGGGGCCTGACCATAGTTTGATTATACCTATATCTCCCGAAGTTTCTTTTTTACCTTGTTTACAAGTTACACTTATGGTTTTACCAGATTCATCCTGTGTGAAAATTACTTGGCCTACTCGTTCATTATACATATTATCATTTAAGCTCATGATAAGAGTAGTACCAGAGCCAGATACATCTCTAGAGTTTTCCCGGGTATAGTTTACACTAACTGGATCACCAACTTTCTTTCCATTGATTACCCTTTGTTTGGTAGATACAATAGTAACCTCTTTGCTTTCTCCTGTAGGCTCAAAGTATAATTCAGTAGGTGAAACTCTGAAAGCATATTCCCATTCATCTTCTCCTTTTTTATGAATAAGCTTTACTTCTTTAGTAGAACCATCCACAGCTTCTACAGTTAATACTTGAATAATATCTTTATCTGTAGTATTCTTTTCTTCCGGTGTTACTGTTATAACAGTTCTACCAGAACCTTGATTCTTGCTTATAGTGAATCCCATTATTTTCTATATCTCCTTATTTCTTTACGAAGTTCTCTTACTAGGGTTTCCTTCAGAACCTTCTTACCACCTACTTGTTCGAAGGCGGGTTTCCATAATGGTCTTGGAGGTAAATTACCGCCTCTAGAACCATATTCCAACATGATAGCTACTTGGTTCAAAGTTCTTTTACTAGTCCTATCACCCTTTCTGGTTTTCTTAAGATTAGTAGGTATACCTACGTAAGTTCTATTCTTCTGTTTTACTATTTGTACTGATCTCAAATACTGACCCGTATAATTCAAAAGGGTATGCTCTCCGTATCGTTTAATAGTATTAGCCGAGTGAGGATCCCAATGAGTTCCTCTTGGAGGAGTACCCGTTCTTAGGCATTTTTTCACAAGTCTGAGAAGTTGATTGCCGAATTTCTCAGTAGCTCTATCATAGGCATTCTTCATGATAGATGGGGTTTCGGCAATCAACTTCTCAGCTCTATCCTGTTCTTTTGGGTCAGTATATATCTGTAAATCTCCCAAGGGAGTACTTATAGTTATATTTACTGACTTACTTGCCATCTGGATTTTCCTTCGGTTTATTCAAGCCAAGTGAATCCATCATAAGGTTTATGGCTTGCTGTTGTGATTGTAATACTGATACTACATCCTTCCTGAATGAAGCAAATTCTTCATTGAATTGACTACCATTAGTTGGCTCTTTGTTTTCGAACATAGCAAGGATATTATCACATTCCTTTACTATGTTCTCGTATTTACCCACATTATTAATAATTCCGAGAGCCTGTGATCTTTGCAATGATACTTCGTTTATAATATTACTTCCGATTAGAGTGTAGTACACATTGTTATAAATACCTTCATTTCCATCTGAAGGTAAGTATACTGTTACTGTACCAATGGAATCTTGAAGAACGATCTCTATAAGATTAGAAAAGCCATCGCCATTTTCATTAGCTCTGGGTTTACTTTCTCCCACCTTTACTACTTTAGCTCGGTCAAAGATCGGGTACATTGATCTTCTATCTCTTTCTAGAGTAAAAACTGAATCTCCTCTTTGTAAGGATTTGAATTTCATTTCTTCCATACTGCATTATTTTTATTGATTAGACTTAATCCCATTTGAACCATACTGGGATTCTGTTTCATAAATTCTACTAGGTTCAAGAAGTTATAGTATCCATAGATATCTATCAGTCTTTGTGCTTCATCAGCTACTCTCTTTGCTACCTCTAAATTAGGAGCTGGTAGTTGCATTTGGAGAGTAAAGGTTTGTAGTTTATTATCTTCTTCCATATTTCTTACTAGATTAAAACGAAAAAAGGGAAATACCCACTACAGGTACCTCCCTTTTCCCTAATCAACTTTAATAGAAATTATGCAGTTTTATTACCTAAAGCCTGTACTACTGAGTTAATGATGTTCTGATCTCTTTGAGCATCAACTACTCGATTCAGTCTAGCAATTTCTTGGTCTTTTGCAGTGTTCTCAATCAAGCACTTAATCTCTTGCTGGCCTTTCATTACCTCGCAATGATTACGTTCTGCCTGAAGAGCCAATCTGTTTTCGGATTCTCTAACTAGGCCTTTAATTTCACAACAGCAAGTTGACTGTTGATGTTCCATCTGGCAAAGACGATCCATAACCCGATTAAACTCTTCTCTCATTTGATCACGAGAATCCCGGATATCGGCATTAGTCTTATAACCAAGATCACAAAGGCCACGTTCAGTAGCAAAGCGATTATTAAGTATTTCTTTACCTACACCCTCTACTTGTCTAGATACTCCTGCAATTTCAGAAGTAACTCCACGAGCAGCATCTGAGATATCTTTGTAAATACCCGCTTTCGCTTCCTGAACAGTAGATTCCACTTTTTGGATATCAGCTTTTGTGTCATTGATTTTGTCCCACACAGAAACTGCAGCAGCACCAAAACCACCACCTACTAAAGCTCCACCGACAGCACCCCAACCGGAGCCCCATCCATGATTATTACAACATCCATCACTATAACGATTATGATCCGCAACCACTACAGTACCTTCTCCAGATTTCACTTCCATAACCATTTAGTTTTTAAGAAGGTTAATAATTAATTGTTTATTCATTGATAAATTAACTAGTGTTGTGTTTAGAATTAAATTATCTAAGATGGCCAAGAAATATCCCAATGATGCCTATTAGTACCTTCTTCAATCCTAAAGTTACCGATTGCTAACCATAAACCTCTTACAGAATTATAGGCCAATACATAAACACTATCTCCAATCCTCCTATCCTTAGAAGTACTTTGAAGAGAATTCACAGTTATTTTACCTTCTACTGAGTCTATTATAATACCTTCCTGTATTAAGCTCATATCATACATAAAGTCAGAAGTATGGGGTATATCAGCTGTATCAAATAATCCCCACCCATCTTCATCATTACCATTTGTAATATTTAAACTTAATTCCAATCTGAAATTATTATTTTTAGCTTCTTGAAGAACTCTAAAAATTACTGTTTTTCCAGATGGCTTCTGTCTAACAGTATCGGCTGCGCTTCTTACAGAATAACCTGCTTCACTTATATTTGCCATAAACCTAAATGGAGATTGGGAATCAGTTGTTAATACTATACCTATAGATTGATTTTCTATCTCCGGATTGACAATTTCTACATCGTCTGCAGATAATGGACTACCATTGTGAGTAGAGATAAGATTAAATACATGTTTACTTACCAATCCACCTGAGGGAGCTGAGAATGTGAAATCAGTGTGATGACCATTACCCTCTGGATCAGTAATATAAAACTCATAAGTTGAAGCACTCTGTTGTACAGTTTGTACTAACTCTCTATCTAAGCCATTAGGTTGATTAGCTCTGATTGTAAGAGTTCTGCTTGCAGGCTTTGAATGCTCAGGTATGGTAATAGTTACTTTAAAGTAATAACCACTCACATTAGTAATAGTTTCGGTTACTCCGGATGGCAAAATAAGAGTAGGTTTAATAGCTTCGGTAGAACTTAAAGAACCGTTAACATATCTAGACCTATAACTTTTTATATAAAAAGAAATATTACCTCCTTTACCTTCAACAGTACCAATGGATAAAGTACTAGTTTTATAACCACTATTCTGTTGAGTACTATGTTCAAATACTATACCGCTACTAGGATAAGTTACCTCACCCGAATTCTGTGTAATGGTTAAATATACAGGAGTTGCCGTATCGTAAGTAAACTTAATCTTAAAAGTTCTAGGTGATGAGTTAGGGTTTGGTGCTACACTAATACTACATCCACTAGAAGTTTTATCAGAGATGGCAATATCAGATGAAGTTCCCTCAACTACTTCAGCTGAAGTATAAGTAGTTCTAATGTTTTCTATATAAGTTCCGTTTATATATTTATCATAATTGGCATTTACTGTCAATCTAAATCCTAAACCAGTTCCAGGTACATTTTTAGTAGTTGGGTCTATAGATAGGTGATCTACATAAGTTACTTGACCTCCTTCCTGAGAAATTGAGATAGTCTGGTCTGTAGCAGTTGGGAAATCGAAAGTAACCGTAAAATTTCTAGCAGAACCACTATTACTTGGTATAGAAATACTATTCCCACTAATAGAAGCCGGACTAGAAACTCTTACTGTAGCCGTTTCGGATTCTGTATAACTACTACCTTGACCATTCCAAGTATAAGTTCTACTTGCACTCTTAGCAGTTACATTAGATTGACCTCCACTGTAACTGAAAGAAGTTTTATCTACTCTACAGTTATAACTCCATGAAGAATAAACTTTTCTACCTGCTGCCTGAGTAAATGTTGCCTGTAGGGTTTTACCCGAATACTTCTGAGTCCAAGTTACAGTGATTGATTTACTATTAGTAGATGTATTGTTGGGTACTATTCTACCTTTATTACCGTCGTAATCTGTAGTATACCAAGAACCTTCCGAAGTTTTAGTGACATCATTCGCCAAACTTTGAGAGATAGTAGTATTAACACCGTTTACTTGCTTAACTCGATTAGAAGCATATGAACCAAAGGGGTATGTACCTCCAGTAGCTGGAGCATTAAAAGAAGGATTACCATTCGGATCCCACTGGAATGTATAAATCCATTGCTCGGCATTGATATCCTCTAACTTGACACATTCATTGTTACCGTAGCTAGCAGCATTACTAATTACAATAACCTTGTCAACATTGGAGTCCTTACCATTATTGAGTGCTAACAACTCAGCCTTGGTAGGGCACTCATTAGAGGTCTTACCAAGGCCGGTCTTATTCAGAATAGCACTCCAAGTTGCTATTTCTGCCATATTACTTATTGTTTAATTGTTTCTTAAAGTCTTCGAATTCTTTTCTCAATAACTTAACTCCCTCGAGAGCCATGACACTGAGCATTTCGTATTCTACCACTTTTACTTTTACATATTCTTGACCATCTTCTCCAACGAATATTTCGAATCTAGATTGGTTAGGTACTTGAGAAGCAGGTATATTATTCTCTGATACCAACAGCGGTTCGATTTCCTCTAAGCTCTGAGCAATAGTTCCCACTTGGTATTTACCGTTCATCTTGAAGTGAACCGTAGGTATATTGCAGATTTGGTCCAGAGTATGGTTCAAATTCTCTACTTGAGATTTTAATCTACCATCTGATTCCTTCCAGAAACCAGAAGCTGCAGTAGTTTTAGCAAATACTACTTGGTCTGTAGTAGCCAATCCTAATTGAGCTCTAGTTACATTGTGCGGATTATCCTTTCTATTTGCATGGGTACTTAAGTCGGTCTGAGCTTTTGTACCTGCAGCCTTAGCCTCTGCAATAGCAGTAGCTTGAGCAGTAGATACTGGCATATCTGCTGGAGCTAAGTTCTGTACATTACCTAAACCTACCTGAGCTTTGGTTACATTGTGCGGATTACTCTTATTGCCAATATGAGCATCTAAGCTTTCCTTGATTACTTTGTCAGAATCCTGGATTAATTTCTCTAATGCAGTTTTAGCAGCATCAGTATAAGCCTTAGCTTCATTCAAAGCATTGGTAATATCTCCATTCAGACCAGAGTTAAGTTTATTGAACATCTCCCGAGTCAATACTCCAGCTCGATTAGCATTAGCAGCTAAAATTTCTAATGTCTGTGTAGTAGCTTCACCATATACTCCATCAGCTTTAGTAGATTTACTAATCTGTACCCAAACTTTATCCGTATTCTGAACTACTCCTTTACCAGAAATTATAATAGTACCCGGGATAGAATCAAACAGTTTCTTATCTGCTGCAGTTTGTACACCGGCTTTCTCAGCAGTAGAAGCAGGGATAGGTTGATTATAAGTATGTACAAGTGCAGTATTACCAAAATCTGAGCATTCAAAATTTAATCTAACTTCAGTAGCATTTCTAGTCCAAGCTTTGTCATCCTTAATATGAGAATAATAATTTAGATTATCATTCAGAGATTTTCTCCAATTAGCTAAAGCTTTACCCTTACCTCCATCATAAGCAGTACCAGTAACTTCTCCCAAAATCAAAGAAGAAGTATTACTATCTACAAATTGAGTACCTGACCAACGGAATTGATAGGGAGGTTCATCCGGAGTAATATTCAGATATATCTTACCTGATTCTCCAGTGATAGGATTAGCATGGTCTGGATCAGAGTATAATTTAATATTGCTCAGCTTTCCAGTTTCACTGACCTCATAAGTAGCATAACCCTCGATAACATCATCAACATAAGAAGGCAATTGACTAGAAGGTACTAAGCCATTACCATCCAAAGATGCAAATCCATTAGCCTTACCCTTAGTTGCTACGAAATCATCATGCTTCTTTTCTAAGTTATTGATATTAGTTTGTAACTTATTCTCAAGAGCAGTATCTGCAGCAGCTCTGGCTTCTTCTTCTTCCTGAATCTTTTGCATCTGAACCCGGTCGTATTCAGCACGAGCATCTGCCTCTTCTTTGATAGCCTGAGTAAATTTAGTGTCCAATGCCTGGTCAGCTGCTTTTCTATCCTCGATTTCCTTAGTAAGAGAAGCTTCGGAAGAATTCTTCAAGGCTTCAATTGCATCTTTTCTATCTTGGATTTCCTTAGCAATCTGGTTGGGTAAAGTTTCATCCAACTTAACCTTATCAGCAGCAGTCATAGTACCAGCTTTAGTAGTTGAGGCTACTGGTAAATTAAAAGTGGTATTATCATCTTTATATATACCTTCGTTTACAGTTTTTCGGTTTACTGATACTGTAACTTTATTAGCATCTGAAGTTGCTCCTTCTCCAACTACTACAGTCTGAGGAATAGAGTTAAATAACTTCTTATCTGCTGCAGTTTGTACACCGGCTTTCTCAGCAGTAGAAGCAGGGATATCTACAGTGAAATCATTAGATTTCTGTATACCTTCATCGGAGTTACATGTACTTCTACTTATGTTAGTAGTAACCACATCAGCCTTAGGAGTATAGCTAGCTCCAGTGATATAATCATTGGGCATAGAATTCCATCTCTTCTTATCAGCTGCTGACTGAAGACCGGCTTTAGCATCTGTAGCAGAAGGTATAACAAACTTACGAGGCATAGGTTCTCCATAGAGATTACCCTCTCCTTTTACAGAACTCTTAAAGTTTACTTCAGCAGAAGTACCGTTGATAACCAAGTTCGGATCAATTTCCGTAACCATGGTTAAGGGTAAAGCATTTGAAGTTGCTTCTTCTTTCTGAAGACGTTCATCTAAGCCGTTAGTGATACCATTAAATTTATTCTCAAGTGCGGTATCAGCTGCTTTTCTATCCTCGATTTCTTTATCTATACGTTTACCCAGAGCATTATCAGCAGCAATTCTTGCAGCTTCTTCAGCATCAATATTATCCTGGAGAACTTTATCGGCAGCAATACGCTCATTACGTTCTGTAGTAAGGTCCTGAGTATTCTTGTCTACTTTAGCTTCAATACGAATATCCTCAGCCTTTCTAGCCTCAATTTCCGTATTCAACAGTTCCTTGATTTCAAGGTAGCCAGTATTCTGATTACTTTGTAATCCCTGAATTAATTCTAGGTTACGTTGAATATTAGCAGTATTCTTAGCAATTAATTCATCCTGAGCCTGAGCCTTTGTTAATAATTCAGAACGAGTTTCTGTTACGAAAGTTCTCAGTTCACTTACTGTAGCATTAAGAGTAGTACTTAATTCAGTAAACTTCTGAGTAACTTGTTCATCAGCTGCAGTTCTATCGGAGATTTCCTTATCTATAATACCTTTAAGTTCAGTCAGCTTATTAGTAATTGTAGTTGCAAAGTTAGGATCATCTCCCAATGCTTTTGCAATCTCTTCTAGTGTATCTAATACTCCAGGAGCAGAACCAATAACCTTTTGGATTGCAGCTTCTACTTGTTCGGCATTCTGATAGTTAGAATCGTTTTCCAACTGAGATACCTTAGTAATGTAGTTAGCAAATTCCTGGATATTATCTAACTTAGCTTTTAATAAGTCGGTAAAGTCATTTGAAGAAAGCTCTTTGCCATCTACTTTATCAACCTTTCGGTCATTCAAGTTTTCAACAGCCTGAACTCTATCTGATACTTCCTGAGTAATCTTATTCTCTAACAGAGTGTCTGCCTGAGTACGATTAAGGGTTTCGGTATCAATATTATTCTGAAGCTTGGTATCTTCTTGTAGTCTACTTTGAGCCTCATCATTGATATCTTTAGATATAGCTACCAAATCATCTTTGTGATTTTCCATAGCTGTAGTCAGAGAATCCTTAAGAGCTTGTTCAGCAGCCTTAGCTCTTTCTACTTCGGTTTGAATAGCAGTAGTGTTATTAGTTACTTTCTCCCTGAGCTCATCTAAAGAACCGGTTACTCCACTATTGAGGCTATCTATTCTGGTGCTTAAAGCATCATCACCTGCCTTACGATCTTTAATCTCCTGGTCGATTCGAGCATTGATTTTCTCATCTTCATTTGCCCGGGCAGTAGATTCAGTATTTATCAAGCCAGTGAACTTATTATCTAATAAAGTATCTGCTGCAGTTCTATCAGAGATCTCCTTATCGATATTCTGTTGTAAAACGGTATCACCCGCTTCTCTCTTTGAAATTTCAGTATTCAAATCGATAATTACCTTATCTACCTGAGACTTAAGATTAGTATCAGCATTGGCTCTAGCTTCAGCTTCCGCATTAACCATACCTTTTAATTCAGCATAATCTTCAGCTTCCTTAGTAATCTGGTCATTCAATCGGTCAGTATTACGTTGGATATTTGCCTTGTTAGCATTTACTTCTGTTTGCAAAGCATCTATTTTAGCCTGAAGTTCATTTTTAACGGTATTTACTGCATCCTGAATAGATAAAGCCAATTCTTGTATCTTGGTAGCATTAGCAGTTACCCGAGTATCTAATGCAGCATCTGCCGCCTTACGATCTGTTTCTTCTTTAGTAATAGCAGCCTGTAATGCAGCATCAGCATCTTTTCTATCCTGGATTTCCTTATTCAAACTAGCTTGAATACCATCGGTATTACCAGTAATCTTATCTACCTCATTATCAACATATTCTTTCAGCTTAGCTTCAAGAGCAGTATCAGCTTCTTTACGGTCAGAAACTTCCTTATTTACATTAGCTTGTACTTGGGCATCAGCCTCTGTACGATTAGTAATTTCTTGATTCAACTGTTCGGTGATAGCTGCCAATTTCTTGGTAATGGTAGTTGCAAAGTTGGGGTCATTACCCAAAGCATCTGCAATTTCCTTCAAAGTATCAAGAACCTCTGGAGCTTCCCCAATAATCTTTTCAATAGCTGCCTGGAGATCTGCTTCAGTTTGATAACCAGCATCATTGATAAGCTGAGATACTTTTGTGATATAATTAGCATGTTCTTCAATGCCATCCAACTTAGCCTTGAGAATATCGGTAAAGTCGTTTTTAGTAAGAGAATAACCTTCTCTTTTATCTACCTTACGATTATCTAAGTCTTTATCGGCAGCAATACGTTCTTGCTTTTCTTGCTCTAGTTTTTCAAGCAATTCGGTTTTATCTGTACCGGCCTGAGTTTTCAAATCCTCAATCTTATGGTCAAGGATTTCATCTTGAGCAATTCGAGTTTCTTTCTCGTTATCAATATTGTTCTGAAGTACAGTATCTGCATTCTGACGGTTCTGAGCTTCTTGAGTAATGTTCTGCTGTAAACCATTATCTGCATTCTGACGGTCAGAAGTTTCCTTTACAATCTGTTGGTGTAATACTTCATCCTGAGCAGTACGAGCTGCAGCTTCAGCATTAATCTTGGATTCAAGTTCTTGGTCTGCAGTTTTACGATCACTGATTTCGGTGTTCAGTTTAGATTCTAATGCTACATCTGCATTTGCTCTTTCTGAAGCCTCGGTTAGAATCTTATTATTTAAGTCGGCAATATCCCTAGTATGGTCTAACTGTACCTTATGAACAGCCTCGGTCAGTTTCTCATCAGCAGCTCTACGTTCAGCAGCTTCCTTATCTACCAATTCCTTAGCATATTCTTTAGCTTCAGTTAAGTTATTGTCAGTTTCTACTTCCAAATCACCAACCCGGTCTTCTACCTTTTGAATACGAGCATTGATTGCTTCTATCATCCTAGTAATATCTTGTACTACTTTAATGATAGTTGCATTCAACGTATTAACCGAGTTAACCAAGTTATCGTTCACAATCTTAATCTGAGAAGCTAATTCGTTTTCACGGTTCTTAGCTCTAGTTACCTCAGCTTCTAATTGAGTACGTAATTCAGTTAATCGGTTAGTGATATTGGTGGCAAAGTTCGGGTCATTGTTTAATGCTTCAGCTAATTCCTTTAATGTATCCAAAGCATCATCAGCACCATCTACTAAGTCATGTATATATTTCTCAACTTGTTCTTGAGTCTGATATTTCAAATCGTTTTCTAGTTGAGAAACTTTAGTAACGTAGTTAGCATGTTCCTCAATTCCATTCAGTTTTTCTAGCAATTCATCAGAGAAGTTATTTTCTGACAAATCCCAACCTTCTTTCTTATCTACCTTGTTTGCAATTGATAAGAAGAATGCCCAGAACTCTTTAAGAGTTCCAACAAAACCCTGAGCCAAAGAGTCATCATAATAACCCTGTAATAGCCGTTGGTCAATCTCTTCGCAAGTGTAGTATTTACTAACGTACATATGTATATATTTTAAGGTGTTACTTTATTCTTTCCCAATAACAGTTCTGAGTTATTACCACGGAAGTATTCTTTTTCTTTACCAGCAAAAGCATTTGGGATATCATCTGGATTATCTGGGTCAACATCTCCTCCATCCTCTATATCCCCAACTACTACGGCATAATCAGGTAATTTCCTAACTCTGAACTTAATAACTTGGCCAAAGCCTATATGAGGTATATCTTTATCCCATACCTCTCCAAAGTAATCTTGGTAATTTGATACGAACTTCATACCAGTCATAGATTGCATGGTAGTAGCTGAATTACCAGTACCAGGCATTTCTATGTGAACTCCAGAAGGTCCATTCAAGATTATAAGATTACTGTCCCACCAATCTCCTTCTACATTGTTAAGCTTGGTGAAACGTAACATTAACATTTTCATATCTTTACGGATTTTGTTCTACGAATTTGATTTTAGTATCTCTATCCCTTTTGAGGATTACCAAGAATACCAAAGCTTCATCTTTAGCCTGAGATACTTGAGTATCTCCAGAAGGTTTATATACTATCCCATTGATAACAAATCTATCCTCAGACCAGTTAAAGTTCCAATAACCTTCCTGATTGAGATATCCGATTTGTTCTATGTAATTCTTTGAAATAAGTATAGAAAGGTTCTCATCATCTAATTCTCCAGAAACAGTAGCCTTATTAATAGGCCAATTCCTAAAAGCATTGTAATAGCATAAAGCTTCTATGGGAATATTATAATATCTTGGGCTATCATCCTCAGCATGATTTAGATATTGATTAACATGTTTAGCCCAAGTAATTGTTTGTCTTCCAGCATCCCAATCTAAGAAATCAGTGATAATCTTTTTATACCTATTCCAAGAATGGTTCTTAACCATTCTCCAAGGTTCTTTTGTCATGATTTCTTATCTATTATGGTTAACGAAGGTTTACTTGCTTTATTGAGAGGGGCTGTTGGATTAGGTCCTCCCAAAGGAGTTGGTTTTCGATGATTTACTACTCTTGGTACTACTAACCGTTCGATTTGATCACAGAATGGTAAGTATATCTCCAACCTAGATGCCAGCATACATAGATTCTTTCTTAGTTCATCCATATACCCTCCAGGTTGAATCATCTTTGAATAAGTACTCCATAAGCTAGATATACTTTCGGATATCTTATCATAATACTGTACCTCGGTAGGACCCGTAGTAATTTGTTTTATCCTATCTCCTCTAGCATGTTCTCCAGGTGAATCACCATCTTGGTCTGGTCCATGAGATTCAGTGGAGATAATTTCTCTAAAACTATTTCCTGCAACCAACAGGATATTTTGTATTTGTATATTGAGATAATCCCATACTGCCAATTCCATAATTAATTGGTTTTCTAGTCCCTCATACCATAATTCATCATTATATTTATCTGGTGGTATAACATGGTTTACTAGTGGGAAGATATATAATTGCCATTTAGTTATGTATGCAGTTTTATCTTCTATGGTCATACTCTCATGCAATTCTTTGGGAATATACCTATCTATTAAATTGTAGATGGTATCCTGAAGAGTAGTATGCCCATAATTACATACAACTACGGTTCGAGTACAAGTCAAATCTAATCCATCAGAATTAGTGACATGTAAGGTTACATCATAAAATCCAGACTTCTCATAAGAGTAAGATTGATGTCTTCCACCATTGAAAACCTCTCCCTTATCATCACCAAAGTCCCAGTCAAAAATGGATTTGGCCGGGACTTTGGTTAATACTCTAAATGAAACTTCCAGACCTGATGTTACATATGTGAAGTCTAGATTCTTTTTCATTTATATTCGGATTTGTTTATTCTTTGTTTTCTTCGAAATCTTCAAGTAAAACTTCAAGAATATCTTTTACTGTATCTTTCGGATCAGCTTCGATTTCATGTTTCTTAGCAATCAGCTTAGCTTCTTCAAGTGAATAAGCTTTGGCAATCTTACTGATTTCCATACCCTTTGCAAACTGAGCAGCTAGCTTCTTGTCAAGCTTTTCGATATCCTCAGCAGTATACTTAGCAGTTTTGTTCTTATCCGGAACTAAAACCAAGTGGCCAGAAACTAAAGCTCTCTGAATACGTTTTGTTCTGTACTGACGGGCAGTAAGTTCTCTCTCTTCGCCTTTTGCAATTGAAATACCTGTTACCTGGTCGTTAAAACTGTAGGCATTAGTTCCAACTGTTACAATATAAGTAGTAGCCATAATCTTTTATTTTAGGTTATAATATAAAACCCCGAACAGAATGGATTGAAACTGTTCGGGGGAGAAATTAGACAAAAATACAATGAAGAAATCCCGGATATTATTCTAAGTTAACCAATAGGTATGGGTCAATGTTCATGAAGCTCGGGAATCCAGCTTCAGAGAATTTCTTGTTAGCTGCCAACAGAAGAACAGCATCCTGGTACATCTTAGAGAAACCTGTAGTCAGAGAAGCATATACAGCTTCAGTCTGATTGGATACGATTCTTTCTGATTCAAGCATCAACTGTTTAGCAGTAAGCTTAATCAAGGCAGCACTGGTATCTACCATCAACAACTGCTGATCGGGAGTTCCCGGGTGAATATAGAAGTCAGCCTTGTTGGGAACCGGAGACTTGATATTCAGTGTAGCTTCTGTAGTTCCTGAGTGACGTTCTTTAAATTCAGGCAAGTTCAACATTTCGATAGCCTGGTCTTCACCACCAATCATAGTAGTAAAGTTACGGCCCATACGAGCAGCACGAACCCAGATATGCAACAAGTCTTTATAAGTAATACCGTTGGTTGTTTCATATACACCAATAACCGGAGCAGATTCAGAACCATCAGCTTTGTTACCGTTCATCAAAACATCCATTGCCAAAGTATCCATAGCATAACCCAACTGAATACCAAAGTCACGGAGATAGATTCCCAATACATCGATTGAAACGTAGTTCTTAACTTCGTCAGTAAGTTTAAATCCTTTACCGATTTTGAACAGAGAAACTGATTTCTGTCCGAAGCTTACATCTCCCAAAGGAATTGTTTCTGCTTCATTTACCTTAGCGGGAGCAGCATCCGACATATTTACCATCGGCATAGTTACCTGCAAACCATTAATTGATTGGTCTGAAGCAATGATGTTCGGGTAGAAAGGTGCCTGACGCATACCAGTTGTAATAGCAGCACGGATGATTTCCGGTACAATCCAACGGATATTCTGTTGCGGCATAGTGAAGATGTTCTGCATTGTATCAATCTTCGGGTTAATGCCCAACTTTTCAAAGAAGGCATCCTGTGATACACCATATTTACCCTGTACCAGTTCTTCCAGAGTAACTTCAATAGGCAAGGTGTTGTTGGAACCCTGACGGTATGCTTCCAAACTTCTTACCATTTCTGGAAGTTCCTTTCTAAGGTCTTCCATTTTCAATTGTGCAAATTCTGTACTCATTGTTCTTTTAATGTTCAGTTAATGATTAGCGTACCAATACTTGAATAATATCATTAGCTTCATCAGCCGGTACGATGCTAATGAATTTTGTTTCATCGGCTGAAGTTTCAGCAGTGATGAAACGGTCAATCAACAGGGTATCTGTGGGTTTTACATAACCACATTCCATAGCCTCTTTAGCTACCCAGTTTACAACCATGAAAGCTTCTACAGCTACAGTTACTTCTACGGGGAAATTTCTTTGAGCCTGATAAGCTGGGTTAATGTTGTCAGTTACAGCTATACCCAGATAAACCTGGCTGCCATCTCCACCCGGGATATAAGGTTCGATATTACCATCGGTATCCAAAGCTACCGGCATACCCTGATGAATAACTTTGTTTTCTTTTACACAGAAAGCCTGATGCAACTTGTTAGATTCGCTCTTATAGATCACCGCTCTGGGAGTTTTTTCACCAAACAGAGTCATCGGTTGATCCTGATTTACCAGCTTAGTAGTAGGATGTGTATTCATATTCTTCTTATTTTAGAGATTATTTTAATTTGTTTGAATAGATACCTTTCAGAATCTCTTCAGTACTCTTTTCGGAATTCTGAGCAGTATCTTTGTTATCGGATTTATCTTCTGGCTCAGCTGCAGAAGAAGCACGGCTTACATCATGAGAACCGCATTTAGCACAGGTCATTGGGAATTTTTCTTCCAATCGAGCTTGGTAATCTTTAGTAAGAGAGATCAAAGTTACCATGCCGGTAGTTTCGGCATTCAACATTGTAACGATAGTTTCATCAGCTTTGTCACCCATAAGTTTTTTATAGGTTGCAACAGCATTTCCACGGAGAGATGCAATGTGGTTTTTACCTACCTGAGCCATTTCCTTCAGATTTGCAACTTCTGCATTCAGATTAGTAACCTGTTCTGTAAGAGAAGTTTTTTCTGTAGTTAAGTTATCCACAGTAGTCTGAAGAGTGTTACGAGAATTAACCAATTCCTGAATGGCTGCAAATGCAGTTTCCTCGTTCATCTCTGTACCTTCGGCAAGAGTAAGGCAATCTTTACCAAAGATTCTTTCTAAAAATTTTTGTAGTTCATTCATATCTTTATTATTAGGATTTTGATTTCCTTGGTTATCATCATAAGATTGGGAAGTATCGTTATTTTCACTGAACAAAGCTAGATCAGTTTTCGTATCATAGAAGAAATACTGTTTAGACTTATCATCCCTATATTCTTCGTATGAAGCCCAAGTTCTCTTGGCAAAATTGGGATTAATGATTTTACCATCATCCCCAATCTTCTGAGCAAAAGCATCAGCTCCATGAGATACCAAAGAAGTTTCTAAGTATCTTACTACTTCAGTAACGATTCTTCGTACCATAACTCCCTTAGAATCATAGGTACCCAGTTTCTGGTAGAATTCATCATCTTCCATATTTAGGTGAGATTTATCCCACTTAAACTGTACTGTTACTGAATTAGAATGGATAGAGGGGGGATCCATAAGAATGCCTCTAGCAATTCTCGGATTTGCTTTACCATCAATCTTTAATATACCATTAATACCTGCAGGGATAACAAAAGAACCATCCTTGTATTCATCTTGCCAGATAACTTGTGATACAGCTCCAATAGCATTACCAATATTAGTCTCATGGTCACAGTTTACTGTTTGTCCTAAGAGCATTCTCATAGAAGCTTTTAATACCCCATTTTGACCAAAATCGGTAGGATTCCAGTTCTTAGACACAATAGTTGCAGATAATAATCTGAACATTGGTTCAATAAACTCCTCATCTTTGGGAGTAAGTTCTTCTGGCTTCAAGTCAGGATAATAGGTATTATAATCTATTTCTCCTCCCCAAAAACCAAATTGACTGACTGACTCCTTAGAAGTTTGAGCCCATTTATAAAAATTCTCCGAGAAGGTTTGTGGTTCTATGGATGTTGGGATATACCCAGCCATTATAGTATGACCACTACCTATCACTAAAGAATCTAAATGTTCTCTGTTCTTTTTAGTAATCGGTTTACTCATCTTGATTTAGTATTTTGATCTCCTCGTGAAGGAGCCGGGTTATTTTTATCTCTTGATCTACGAGCAGATTGATTCTTATCATCCTGTCTCTGTTTCTTCTTAGTACCCTCTTGTGGGTCTGAATTACCTCCCTTAGCAAATTGGTCTTCCAATGAAACTCTTGGTTCTTCTTCTGAAGGAGAATCATAACCCATTTCCCAAGCATATTGATATTGAGAAATGATACCTGCCTTGTAAAGTAAGTCAAGGTTCTGAATCTTATACTGTCTACCCTGTTGGATTTTAACCTCATCAGAGATAGTGGATGATCCCCAAGTAATGGATATTCCCTTACAATCAAAGCCAGCCAGACGTAGTTCTAGTTCATAAATAAACTTAAGAACATAAGAAACTATCATTTGGATATTCTTTAACTGACTTATAAGCTTAGAAAGCATAATACCAGTTGCTCCTTCTCCAATGGAAGCTTGTACTCCAATTAGGTTGCCATTTACTCCCAAACCATTAGCAACTGATTGCTGGTTCATATTCCAGGGTTTATCAATATTGCTCATCTCTTTTGAAGTAGAGTTAAGTTTAAACTGGTGGTCATCAATGTAACCAGTTACTACTCCATCCTTCATACCTTCCCTTACATTCTGTTTCAAACGTATTAGCTCCCTATTTAATCTTCTAGTGTAAGCTTCTACATTTTCATTAGGTTTCTGTTGTGGTTTTTCCATCAAAGCCTCTAGAAAACCAACCATACCACAGATTTCCATGATATGTTTAAAATTGGTTTTCATATCATGCTGACCCTTTAATGAGTCCAATGATGCCATAAAAGGAGGTATTCCATAAGGTTCATCGGTATCATTATACATACCAACATAACAGTAGGTCTCTGTATTAAGTTTGATATAATCTTGCTTATTCGAGCCATTCCAAAGAGTGTTCCTCTGATATGGACTGTATACACCATTATTCTCTCTTTTGAATACTATCCTATCTGGTTTGAGGAATAATACAGTAGCTAGACCCTCTAACTTTTCATTTGGTACAGCTTCTACTGAGATAGCTCCACTAATCATCAATTGAACTATCATCTTGTTTACCAAACCATCCATACCAGCAGTATAGTTAGACCATTTAGAGGATACCTTAGAAAGATGATCTCTCATCTTATCAGCCTCTTTATCGGTATTATTAGGGAAGGTTATGTTGTGACCAGTATTAGCAAGCTTAAACATGTCCTGTAAAGCTATGTTAACATCTGGATTCACTTTATATAAATCCCTTAAAAGCTGAATCACTTCAACACGAAAAGAAGGCGTAACCATCTGAGTTAAGCCTTTCAATGTATGAATGAAGTTACCTGGGTCATCATCCGGTTCCGATACTCTACCGGGTGAAATAGGTACCTCCTCTTTTTTACTTGGAGGATTAGCCTTGTTTTCTTGTATTGGAGATCGATTCCTTCTATCGAATCCAAAAAACTTAAGAATTTTCATTTCGGTTGTATTATTACATTAGTTTTTCCTTTTCGTATGTGATTACATATAGCTTTACCAAATATATCATCATCAGAATAAACATCTCCTTCCAAATCCACATCTACAGCAGAAGTATTATTTTGGTGTTTACCCATGGCTACGGGTCTACCCAAACCATCATATATAAAGGTAGGAGCTTCTTGAACAAAGAAAGGATCCTTCACAATAATATTCTCTTCTCGAATATCTTGTTCTAGACCCTCTATAATTACTGAACGATTCTTTTGGGTAGTTAACCAACCTGGAGATTTATCAACCTCTGGTCTGGACTTACCTTTCTTTTTCAGAAGCTTTTGATAGTAATATAGGTTAGGATATCCTTCTGACTGAAGAGCAGAAGTTACTGCTAACCCAACGTCGTTAGATTCTGGAGCTACAACAGCAAAATTAAATAATTGCCCAGTATCTCCTAGTAACCTAGCATATTTATCTACTGCCATTCTTCCCTTATACACAACTTGTTCTTCTCCCAGCTTGTTCATACAAGTGAAAGAAGAATAGTCTGAGCCTCTACCTGTTGCAACGTCTGCACCGATAAAGTACTGTTTATTTGGATCTGGTTCGTTGAATTGTCTATACTGACGATTGAAACGATATTTTAAAACTGGATAATCACTTAAGCAATCTTCGATAGCCTTGATATCTGCCATATCAAATACTGTATTACCTGAAGAAAGAAAGTCTCCATCGATTTCTTGTGCAGTTCTTTTTGGACCCAATGCAGAAGCCATCTGGTCATACCAAGATTGATCCCGTTCTGGGTGCATCTGCCAATATAATCGAATAGCATTGAAAGGATTACCTCCAGCTATAGCATCTACCCATGTTGAATGGTAAAAATTACCCATACCGTATGGAGTAGAATTGATGATGGCTGAACCTCCGGTGGAAAGCGTAGGGAAAGCAGCTGCCCAAATAGCTGAAGCCCACCGAACGATTGCAGCCTCATCAATTACCAGGAGAGAAAGAGATTCTGAACGACCAGCTTCTGAAGATGTTGGGATGGATTCTATGAATGAACCATTATCGAATTCAATCATAGAGGCAGAACCAAATTCCCCAGTTCTTCCGTTAATGATCGGGGTTTGCATATACCATGGAAGATTCTTATACATGAACTTAATCTTCTTAAGTACCTTTTTAGCTGTAGTATCCTTAATGGATATAATGTTTATCTTCTTATTAGAATGATATGATGCCAGCCATAAGCAGTACATAGATATAAGTTCTGTAATACCCGCTTGCCTGAACTTTAACAAGATATTGAATCTCTGGAGTATAAATTGGTATAGTACGGCTTTTTGATACGGATATAATTCAAATCGAACCTTTCCTCTCACTGGATGTATCACATAACAAAAAAGACTGAAAAAGAAAACATCCGTTGTAACCCTAGATAGATTAGATAATTCTTCTCTTGTAATGTTAGTTGGTGTTTCCTGTATCTTCTTTGCCATAAAATCTAAAATTTATAAATTACTACCAGTTCTAAATCAGTTTTGATACCTGAGAAATACCTTGGGTAATAAAAACTGTTTATCCCCAGTTTGTAATTAAATCTCTTAGTCTCGATTGAAATTCCTGTTCCCAAATCCCATAGATTGTTAAAGGGTCGGTACTTACCATAAACATAAGGAACTAATCTTATTCTAGATTTAATTTCTTGTGTGGTAAGTTTTCCGTTATACCAAGAATACTTGTAGTTATTAGGGTCGATATTGAATAACCTACTAGAATAAATTCCTGAGTTTTGATTAAGGAAACTCAATGTAAGTTGATTCTTATCGATTACTAATTGAACAAGAGAATCCTTCTCTGAGATTATAGAATCAGGTTTATTAGCGGCATGAATAGGCGGCTTATCCCAATTCTGAGAATTGTAGAGAAGGATTCTACTTGGGTTAAGTAAATTATCGTAGGAAATTGGCAGGAAATTTTTCCTCAAATAAATTGTATCAGTATGTTGAATGATCTCTTTATCAGGTAACATACTGAGTTGTTGATTCAGTTTGTAATTCCTGAAGCAAAGGTAAATAGTAAATCCTAGTAAAAGGACTACCATGGCAATCTTAAGCTTCTTCATCTTTTGATCTGAGATAGGCATCTTTTGTTTTGTATCTATCAATTATTACTCCCAAAATTACTTTGAAATTATTACTGAAGTCAGTAGTCGGAATTCTAAATCGAATATCGATTCCTTTTGAATCTTGAGTAATACTCATTCTGATTTTTCCCTTGTGACTCTTTACAACTCGATTATAAAGAGTTGCTAAGAGATTAAACATACTCTTCAGATTTTTCGGTAATATCTCTGTTCTGTATAAAGTTTCTTTGTTCATTGTTACTTGAGTTTTTCGGTTTCAATTCATAATAGTCAACTCACTCTATATCAGGTGCTTGGCATTCATTTGCCAAGTCTGGCATAAGCCAACTAATTCAAATTCAATCAGTTACGAAACTGGCTTTGTTTTTCCCTTAACAATCCCTTTTCCTGATTGATTCTTATATCAGTATTCCTTATTCCAATATTCCTTATTCCAATACCCTTTAAAAGCCTATTAGATTTATATAGGGGGGATTCACTTGAAATTAAGGCATTTCTTAAACCATAATCCTACTTCATATACTGACCCTTTGCTCAAGGTATACCTAGCTTTATTTAACCAGTAATGATAAGTCTTAGGATCCCAAGTTGCAAATCCCCGAATAAACACTCGGTAATTTTCAGGGAATCCCATAATTGCCTTGAAATCATAAATACCCAAAGGATACCCATCAGATCTAAATTGCCTATCTGAGGGTCTGAGTGTTAAAGGAGGTTTATCCTCTTCTAATCGGTATACTCCCGGGAGAGTACTCATCTTAGCAGTTTTAATTGGCCATTTCTTTTCATCTTTGAAATCATGGGTCCAAAGTTGTCTTACTTGTCTGACTGTAAGATTTTTCTTTTCAGGTAATTTCCGATAGTCATACATGGCTAAAACTTTATCAGAGAATGGAATTAAAGCTTCCTGTGGGGCTTGTACTAGTAAATCTCTAGCAAGTTTTGGAGTATTTACTTGGAATACTTCATTAAAGGAATCCAAATACTCTTTTCCCTTGTCTAAATGAACTCCAATGATTAATAATCTTTTTCTTGATACTTGGGAGTTTCCGAAGTCAGAAACGCTTCTTTCGTGAAAAATAAGTTTATAGTTCTTAAAGAAATCCGTTAACATTTCTTTAGAAATGAGGGATAGCAATCTTGGTAGGTTTTCTATAAGAAAGAGAGCAGGTTCGTAATATTGAATTGCTTGAAATACTAGTTGTATACTTTTATTACTTTTAGGGTCTCCTAGGGTCTTAGATTTAGATAATCTCATTACTGAGCAACTACCACAATCAGGGCTAGATAATATGATATCTGGATGCCAATCTTCTGGTAGTTCATACCCTTTTAAGAAAGGTATGCCTTTGAAATTAGCTTTCCACTGTTCTTCTCTACCGGTATGGAATACTCCACGAGGTTCTATATTTCCAATAAGTTTATCTCTAAAAGGGAATAGGAGGGCTCCTTGCCCTCCACATACTCCCAGTACTTTTAAGTCTTTCATTTCTTGTAACTTCTCAATTTTATGTATTTGAACCAAGCATAATGCTTCCTAGTTGAAATATAATCCAGGTTCGAATCATTATTATGAGCTTCTTCCTCAAAACTTACCTCATGATACCTTTCATTCTGCTTGTTCCATTTAGCAAAACAAAGTATGATTAAGTACTCGATTCCATACCAAAGGTAGAAAAATATCCATAACATCTCAGCCATTTGCTTTGAATGTATATGTTCATGGTTATAATCTACCTCAGTAAACTTAGCCCCCTTTCTTACAAACACTAAACCAAAAAGGTTGATGGCTTTGTATCCCTTGAAAGGTATAATGTTGTTGTATATTACTTTCATAATTTATCTTTGAAGTTTTCGTAGGTATTTCTTAGTTTTTGGTCGTAGTTATTGTCTTTGTAACCAGGACCATTATATCCTTTAGCGAAGGCATCCCAGTCTTTTGCCTTCAAATGTTTCACTAAACCGGAGTTATAGAGGAAATGGTACATCATTTCTAGCTGCATTTCATGAGATTCAGACATCTTTTGGATCATTTCATCCACTGATTGACATCCACAAAGCTGATAATTGAAGCCCATAATCTGTCCCAATCCCCAAGAAGTAGCTAAATTAGCACAGTTTTCATCAATTTTACGAGCTGCTTCTAGTCTTTTCCACTCTCCTTCACCTCCTAAGTAGAATTCTTTGGTCCATTTTTGATAAACTAAGGATGGATTTCTCTTGGCTAGGTCATATAAATAGGTTCTTTTACCTTCTCCATCGAGTTTTATCTTCAAATATTTCCACATTACATGACCCTCGAAGAGAATCTGAGGTCTACCAGAGGGTAAAAATCCGTCTCGATTACCACATTCTACTACAGTTACTGTCTTTAACAGAGCCGGTTCAAGGTTTAACTTGTTCGCAACCTTGGCAATTAATTCGTTAGTAAGTTTATCCATAATATAAATTCTTAGAGTTTACATTAAAGAGGATAAAGTATTGCTTGTAGCCTTTCTTAGGTAGGTATATCGAGTTCTATTTATCAATGAATAAATAATTTAATTATGGATATAGGAAAGAAACAACAGATTATGGTTGATTGGTTTAGGAAAACCTTAGATGAATCGAAGAAACCCTGGAATACCCAGGTATATTTGATAACTGATAAGTATCATGTTTACATTGCCAACAAGGATATCAGATTAATAGGAAGTAATTTCGGTAAGGCAATCGATAGACCTTTGAAATATTTCTTATTTACTGATGGTAAGGTACAGTATTTCAACAGTATAGAATTTCTTGGCTATTTGCCTTTCGAATTAAGAGACGAATACCCAGTCAATTGCAAACCTCTAAATCCTTGGGAATACGACTACTACCGTCAGCATGGGATAACCTCAGAAGATTTGCAGAATTTATTCAATAATGATTGATATTTAAAAATAAAATAGTATATTTGTATAACGAAATAAATACATTATTTATATGAAAAAAGAAGTAATAAAACTCAAAGAGGGTAACTCGGTAATTTACCAAGACAAAACCCTAATGGAAAAGGCAAACGTAGTATCTATCGATAAAAAGAATGGTACTGCAATATTATCTAATAAGGTAATAATTACTAGAACAACAAATCTAGAGGGTCAATTTACTCGATTAGATGGAAAAGGCAATGCAATAATCCTACCTTGTACTACAGAGAATGAACAGAAGTACAATTCCTTTGTTGCATATCACCAATCCAAGAAATCCTTGGAGGCAATCAAAAAATGGTTGGATGATAACGGGAAACACAAGGATGATGAAACCCTTGAGAAAGTGATAACCTTAGATAAGAAACTTAAAAAACTAATCGAAAAACTCAATGAATAGTACTTGGATAATATTAGGCATAATCTATGGGATATGCCTAATCCCCTCTATATTTCTAACTAAGATGTTATGTCAAGAAATTAGGATGCTAAGACCTCACCTATTATTTCTTACCATCTGGTTAGTATTACCTTTATTTCCTATTTACCTAATATTCTTTAAAAAGAAAAACAATGGCTAGAATTAAAGATTACGACGAAGATTTATCTGCTCCCAAACTCCTAAGAGAAAGGGCAAGAGATAGTAAAGGTAGGTTCATTAAAAAGGACCTACCACCATACCTAGGATCTGAGCAAGTATTAAAACCTAAGAACTACTATCACTTCGATAGTCACGGTAATTATAAGGGTAGCTCAATGAATTTTGATGCTCTAGTATGCCTTGGCTTTACTTGGTTTAAATTACTGGGAGTAGCATTAATGATGTTACTATGGCCCATAGTATTTATATATGCCCTCCATGATGGGATAGAAGGATACCCATTTAAGAAGTATGCAATCCCTTATATCTTTATCCTAGTGGCTTGGTTTATAATATTCTTATATGGATTAGTATCATGAGTAATATCGATGAAAAGGCAAAGAATAACCTCACCATAGAGATGAGGATATTCGATAATCAGGATCATGGATTCTGGCACTGGGTAATTAAACCTTGGTTCCAACCTGAAAGGTTTGGTATTACCCATCTCTGGTTTCCTCCCTATAAAAAGTATATCCCTCATAGGATTAAGGTTTTGAAATTGGTTTTAAAGGATTTGGAAAGGATTAAGGAAGAGTATGGTAAGGATTATTGAGATTAAGAAGTATTATGTTTTCTTTTATGAAGTAAGGAATGGTAGAAGGATTATTGGGAAGAATAAGATTAAGGAGATATTGGATATTCTTTTGTAGGATGAATGCCAGGGATGTTTTTATTCTCTGGCTTCTTTGTGTGTTGTGTCTTGGTATGCCCTTAACGTGTGTGTAGGAAAAAAATTTTTAGTGTGTGTTCAAGGCTTTTCTAGGCAATGCCCTTAATACGAAAGCTTAAAAATACCAGGTACTAAATGCGGGGTACGGTAGCCCTTATTTAGAATAAGTCAAAAAAAAAGTAAGGGACAAACATTCTCTTACTTTTTTAAAAAATTTTAATAATTGATTATAATTCAGTTGCTTGTAATAAAAATCCTATTTGATTATCTGAATCAATATTTAAATTGAAAATATAATTTTCTTCATGTCCTTTTTTTTGTAAATCGGGGTTTATTCCCATTATTTTACAAATTTCTTCTCTAATTAGGTCTAATTTTTCTTGTAGCAATTCAATTTCAGAATCCAATACTTCACTTTCTAATTTAGTAGAAAAACTTAAATCCCTATGATTATAATTATAGAAACCTTGAATTAAAACACTCGTAGTAAAATCAAATTGGACTAAATGTACATGTAAACTAATTTTAGAATAATCTTTACAGAAATCAAAATATGTTTTCATGTAAGTAATTATTACAAAAAGAATTTTATCAAAGTCATTAATGCTTTCTAAAAATTGGTTTGCACTACAAAAATTATTTTTCTTTTCTTTAAACTCGTCTACTAAAGAATTTTCAAAATTTTGCATAGCTTCGTAAAAATCTTTAATATTGTGTCGATTAATACGAAAGTCTACACTTTCTACTGTATTCTGATTATAAGAATATTTAAAGCTAATTTCTTGTTGAAATCTTTCTTTTGTTTCAAAACTTTCTTGTAAAAATTTAATTGTTTTCATAATGATTTATAATTTTTGAGTAGGGAACTAAATCCCTACTCTAGTTAAACATTGATTTATTTTTTCACGATTTGTAAAGCTTTTTTCAAAATATCTTTGTTTGTTTCTTTCATATTTTCAGAACAAACAGAAGAAAGTGAGAAATCATTTACTTTGTAAACTTGTTTATAAAAATCTAAAAACGCTTTTTTTAGCTTCTCTAAACGTGTTTTATCTTTTTCTTGAACCAATGATTCAGATAAAGAAAGAATTGTATTTCTAAATTTTTTTCGAGCTACTTTTTTTTCTTTATCCGAAAGTTCTGAAAAAATTTCTTCTTTGTAAATATCTGATTTTTTGACCCCGAAAGAAGTTTTTAAAAGTCCTTCAGTAGACTTATTCAAATTAGCTAAAATATCCTTATAAAGAATATTGTTTGCTTTTGCTTGTGCTTTAGCTTTTTTAGCACTAACTTTGTTTACTTTTTCTTTTGTAGAATTTTCAACAACTACATTTACATTCTCAACTGAATTTAATTTTTTTTCTTCCATAATAAAAATGCTTGAATTTTTGAATTTATTTTATTATAACCTTTTCGATAAAAATTCAAGTCTTATTATAAACTCGAAAAGGTTTTTTTGTTTTATTTCTCTATGCAAAGATAAGAACTATTTTTTAATTTGCAAAATTTTCAAAGATTTTTTTTTGAAATTTTTCTCATTAAATTTTAAACCTCTTATCTTTTTCTGACATTACAAAGATAAGGACTTTATTTTAATCTACAAAATAATTCGAGAAAAATTTTAGTTAAAAATGAATTTTATTATTTTAAGAATAATTTTCAGAAAATATTTGCATATCTCAAAAATTTTATTATTTGCGTGTACATTATTTATTATCAAAATTTTTTATCAAATTTCCACTCATTAACCCCGCGGGGTCCTAAATTGCCCGCACGTTGTCCGCTATATAATACCTGTATGATAACAGATTAAGGCCATCTATGGTTCCCCCTACTATATCCTCTTGGTAATCCCTCGTAACAAATCCACAAGGCCAGAGGATTCTAGGGGATTTTCGGAGGGCCTTTTAAGTGGCTATATAGTATCTGTATATTACATGCCTATTACCTGAAGGCCATATATGGTCGATAGTTAGCGTACTTAGGTAAGCCTTATAAGATCTATAGATAGGCCTAATGGGTTCCTTATATAAGGCTATGTGTAGTAAAGCTCTAGTACCTCTTAGGTAATTATATGAAGTCTATAGATGGCCTCTTAGGTATGTACATAGAAAAGCCCAGGTACCTAAGTTAGGCCTGGGCAATATTACTAGGTTAGTTTTAATCGAAGTATACTGTGAAGTATATACCAGCTGTAGTAAATGAATAGTAAAGGTTATCTGAAGAATCTGGTTGCTTAGTAGAGAATTCGATTAGGCAATCATTGGTATTAATGTAAATACTGATAAAGTGATTGCCAGCATTTATTAGCTCTGGTAAGTTTTCATCGAATTGATTATTTGAATTATATATGTATTCGTACCAAGGATAGTCTGGTAAGTAGTTAATAAGACTAGTGATAAGCTTATTGGTTATCTGGTTTACTTGTACTGAAGGGTAATCGGGATAAACCTCGAGTTCAGATACTAATGATTTGGTACTGAGGTTAAATTTAATGTTTTAGATAGTTACTTCTTTTTTCATAAATCTATAAATTAAAATGAATAATATACTTCTTTTCTCTGATGCAAATTTAAGAATAATAAATTAATTATGCAATATCCTTGATTGCCTTTCGAAGGCCCCTAATGTCCTAGAATTATCTAAAATAACCATAATATAAATACTTATGCAATTAACAACAATATTACTAGGATGGCCATTAAAAATGGCCCCTTGATTGCCTAGAAATTTATTAAATCCTAGGCCATTTATGGTATATTTTGTGTACCTAGTTTTAAAATCCCAGACCTAAAATGGCCCTTCTAGGTACACAATTTTAATATAAATCCTAGCCTCTTGGCAATTAAAATCCGAGTCTAGGTACACAAAATCACAACCTAAATCCTAGATTACACAAACTAGCCAAACAGAACACTTTTCAATTACACGTGTGAAGCTAAAATACATACGTATCTAAATCCCACCCATATTAGTATATTATATATAGGCGTTAGTAAAATAGCTACGTGTCAAAAAGGCTCATATACGTATCTCAAAAACTATTGCCAGAGTGTACTTTTTGCTTTTCTGTGATTTAGGGGCCAGGATTGGTGATTTTATTGCCTAAAATGGCCTCTGGGGCCTCAAGGATTTAGTACTTTAAATTTTGAGAGCTATAGTGTTTGGTATAGTAGAGGGCAGCCAAATGGGTATGTTCCTGACTTTTTCGAAAAACCCCCGTTGGTACACAGAAAAGAAGGGAAACCAAGATCCTAAGATATGTATATTAGTATTAGTTATATGTATTATATATTGATTGTGATATATGGGATTTGTACCTTAATTATATATTCAGATTGTGTATATGATATAGGTAGGTTTATTGTGTACCTTAGTTATATATTATTTGTATATTTCTTTGTTGGGAGTGGGGTAGGTGGGTTGTGTACCTAGTATCTGTATACTTGGTTTGTGTACACAGAAATACCTAGAGTTTTCTAGGCTCTAGGTATTCTTTTTATTTATCTTTTGTGGTGTTGGGAGAGGGATACTAGATCTTCTGGGTTCTGAAGTATATCCTGTAGGTATGGGTTTATCTCTTGGATGTTATACTGGGCTTGGAACCTAGAGATGGTATCCTTTAGTTCATCTACTAGAGTATCATAGAGGTTATTGTATATTATCTCTTTGATTTTGGTTTGGACTTCTTTGTTTTGTTCTATGGGTATTTCTCGGGTGGATGTGATTTGGATCTCTATTGGTTTCTCTAGGTCTGGTACCGTTGGTAGGTTATCCATATAGTCTAGTCCAGAGATGAGTTCTAATATTTCTTCATTGGACATAAATAATATATTGTTGGTGTCTTTGCATACTTTGCAGGTTAGTATTTGATTACCATTTTGATTGATTGTGATTCTTGTTATTGTTTTCATAAGTTCTTTGTTTTTAGATGGTTATTTTTTCTCTTGGCATGGTTAGGACTTCATAGATAGCATCATCTACGTTGATATCGAAATAGGATGTATGGGAAATGATTTCCTCTAGGTCTTCCTCTTTTGGTTCCCATCCATAGTATCGGGCAATGATATAGGATTTGAGTACATCCCTGATATCTAAGTCATAAGTACCTATGTGATAGGTACTCATAATGTAGGCAATTGTTTTCATGGCATTATCCGAGTAATTGTTTTTCGAATGTTTCTTGGTCATCGGGATCGGGCCAGTTAATGGATTCTTCCATGTATTCAACGACTAAGTCCATGAATTGTCCCTGTAATTTTGGATCAAGTGTTGAAATCTCTGTTTGTACTTCCCGTTGGATTTGGTCGTAGTGATAAGCAAAGATTCTGCGGATACGGGTTGAGATACCGGCATACTTTTTTAATAATTCATTATTTTTCATAAATCTAAAATTTTAAATAGTTAATAATTAATTTTTACTCTGCAAATATAACTATTTTATTTTATATATGCAAACCCTGGTTATCATGGCTGAGGAATGGGTATGATATCTGTTATGATTACCTCTTCTGAAGAAAGATTCCAATAATTCTGGATTTCTTTTAAGGCATTAATCATATGTAGATGTTCTGGTATCAGTTCCTCTCCAGGATATTTGAGGTAATCTCTTATCTGTTCTGTTCGATAACTGAAGGTAAAGGCCTGGGTATCCTTTAGTATTTCACGTACATGCGTTTGTCCGTTATTATTTACCTGTATATTATCGAATACCTGATATGAAATTAGAAATCTACCTTGGGTTAGCATATATCTCTACTATTTGTTTATATTTATCCGTGCTAGTAAAAGTATCAAGGAAATAGTTATATTCCTTCTCGTTAGTATGGAATGGATGCTTGTGCAATTCATATTTGCAATAATGTTCCCATGGATTACCTGGTATGAATGTATCTAAGTTAGGCCCAGAGGAATTAAGAAATAGGACTAAGATAAAACCTAGTCCTATGTAGTATAATGCTGTTCTCATAATTCGTTAAAGATTATTGGTCTTTTATTGTATTAATGAATGTTATCTCATGGCATTAGAATTCTAAGTTAAACAATTGAATAGTGAGCATACTTGGAAATTTCCCTCCCTCGTAATGAGTATTAGAAGTATTGGAGTAATTATGGAAATCATCCTTTAGTGATATCTTGAGAATATCCAATAGCAATGGGTATAACTTGTACTGGTTAGCATTTAGCCATTCGTTATATTCTTGGATATCGGATTCTGAAGTAAAAGTAGCAGAGAGTTGGATAAAGGGTTTATCCAAAGAATCTGGGTTATGGATATTTGTCTTAAGCCAAACCTTGGAAAGCATATGAGATTCCTTTTGCATTAGGTTGACTGAACCAGTATTTTGCCATTGTTCGTATTGGTAAATTGTGATACCGGTTTTAAGGGCTGTTGTAATGTTGTTCAAGTTCATGACTGCCTAAATTTTAAATGAATAATATATTTCTTTTCTCTGATGCAAATTTAATACTTTATTTTTAAATATGCAATATCCCTGATTACTTAGCTGAGGCTTCTATTGGGTATCTGATATAGCCTCTTCTGGATAAGGAAGAGGCCATTAATGGATTTTACATATTTCGCATCTTTACGGAAAGCATCTGGATTCTTTTTCTTAAACTGATGCCACCAATCATCATATTCTTCAAGGGTTTTGAATACCTTGTTTAAATCCTTAATGGGACCTGTTAATTGAATGGTCTTAGGCCATACTTTAACATCTATTCTCTTACCTTCATCGAAATATATACGAGATGGTATAATTACTTCATCTGAACCTGGGTATGGAGTTGTGCTCATAATTTCGTTATTGTAAAAGTTATGTAATTGTCTTTAGTTATCACAAATGTAATGATAGCATTACCTTGTATTGAAATAGATAGAGATTCAGGAGTATCTGCTAATATGTAGTAACTTAAGAAGTTAGCTCTAAGCAAATTAGTAAGTACTTCCCTTAGTCTGAACAAGGTACAATTATCAGGATTACCATAAATTACTGATTGAAGGTATTGGTCCTGATGATTAAGATGGTACCATCTTAATCTAGCCAAGTTTAGTTTCTCGGCTAGATCAAATTGTACGATATTTAAAAGTCTTCTTATGGGTGTCATACTGTAAATGTGATTTGCATTATGTTTGAAGATATTCTGTTGATAGATTTGATATTAGCTTCCCCATCGGTAAAGTTCATGGCAAAGCTTACCAGAGCATCTGCAGCACCATTAGAGGTATCGGGAGTTTGAAATAAGAAAGAGTATATTGCAAATCCGTCCTGTTTAGATATCATTGCAGATAATGCTAAGCATTGGTTTTCAACGTAGGCATTAACTAATAGATTCATTAGATTGTTGCTGTAATCTAGGATTTCCTCTAAGTCTAAGGAAAATAATTCTTGGATTTGAAGACCTAGGTTAGTAATTAACTTGTCTAGATGTTGTGTGGTTTGGAAGATTTCATTATTTTTCATAAGTCTAAATTTTAAAAATGTTATTGATTTCTTTTTTCTGATACAAATATAATTACTTTAAATTATATATGCAAATTCTGGAATACTAAGCTGAGGATGTGTGTAAACGCTAAGAAAGGCAGATGATTAGTCTGCCTTTCGAATTTATACTCTGTATCGGATTAAATCCCATTTATCGTTTACTAGCCTGAATATCCAGAGATAATGGTTAGTGAACTCTAATAGAGTACTGTATTCAGAGGTTTCAAATACCAAGAGATCTGAGTTCTTTTCTAGAATATTGAAATGGATGGTTTTATTAGTACCCTTTCGAAGGATTTCCCTGAGATCATTCTTTAGAGTATCATCCGAAATGAACATATTATATTGTTCTCCCATATAATCCAGATATTTATCCCTGATATCTGGATATATTCTAGACTGGCTTACGTTAAATTGTTTCGTTTTCATCTTGATTTTTTTGATTTATGTTACGTTCGATAATGTTTTGAATACATATTCTTCGGCCCTCTTCTTCTGTCTGGTCCAAGATATAGGTAAGAGAATGACTAAGGAATAACATATCTGTATCGTAATTCCTCTTGAATACCAGTAATTCAAATTCTTTTAACCAATTGTGCTGCATCAATTCCAGTATCTCCTCTAAACCAACATGGTCCGTATCCATATATCCTTGGCATTTATACCAGATATCTGTAAAGACTCCAGTAATATATTCTGGTATCTTAAATCTGTCAGATACTTCATGAGCTGGAACTAAATCCTTAGCAGCTTGGTATTTTTCTTTGGTTATTACCATGTCTGATTTTCCTGATAGCTTTCTACTGAGGTTAACTATGAGTGGTACCTTGTAGTATAATAGGTAAGGTTCTTTGTCATATACCCAATATCTGTTTTTGTATTCCTGATAGATTAGTACATAAGGCTTATCTGAATACATGCCAAATAGTCTCATATAAGCCGATAGGTAATTCTCTAGGTCTTTAGCACATTGTATATTCTGATTGAATACTACCTTAGTATCTTCTAGGTAGATTAGATTCAGGGAATAACTTAACTCTGGTTCCCATTTACGAAATCTGTTGAATAGGTTTTTGATGTTCATAATGTCTAATATGTAAAATTAATGAATACTGTTCTGGTTCCTTTGAAGAAAGCTTCATGATTGTAGTCTTCGTATTTATGACAAGCATAAGTTTTAGAAGACCTATCATAATGATCTCTTACCCATACTGGACTAGATTCAGAGTCTTTTAATCTGAATAGTGTACCTGGTTTAAGCTGTTTTAATGTGGTTTATCCATAATCCTATAATTTATTATGCTGCAAATTTAAGAATAATAAATTAATTATGCAATAAACCTCGATTACCTGTTGAGGAATTGTTCAGCTATTGATGTAGGCTCTTTTTCTTCATATTGCTCTTCATCTAAATACATATCTATCTCTGGGTCTGGATCCTCGGGATCTATGTTAGCTTCTATCTCTCTTCTTAATTCATGGTGTTCTCTTGAAGAGAGTTCCATAGCTCCCTTATAATCATCAGTAATTTGCCTCATCTCTGCAGTATTCAAAGTAAGGCCCTCTTTGGTAGTATCAATTCCTTCTTGCTTAGTAGCAACTACCTCGGGTAAAGAAGATAAATCATAGTGATCTGCCAATAATTTGGCTTCCTGTGGCTTGTCCATTACTCTTTGAGATTCTAGGATAATCTTTCTGGCTTCCTCTATTGATATACCTTGGTTCTGATTCAATTGATTATTCTGGGTATCTCCAAATTGATTAAAGATATTGGTAGTTCCTCCACCCATACATGTATGTATGATAGACTGTAATGAAGTAGAAGAATCCAGTTTCATCTTAAGAGCTTTATTCAATTCAGCCGATATGAATGGAGTGTAATGCCCTCCCTGAGATTCCCTTAGGATGTTTACCTGATGAGATATCTCCATTCTATCTTCTAAAGCCCATGCTACTTGTTCTCCCAATAAAGCCTGTAGCATTTCTTCCTGTCTTTCTTTATCCCAGAGCTTAGATTGTAATAACCTATCTCTCATAAATACTCGTATGTAATTGATATCTATACCTGTCTTTGTTGAGAAGGTATTAATATCATACATAATCCCACATAGCATACCATTACCCATCAACCAGTGATTGATAATGTAGTTGTATACCTTTTGTAAATCTTCAAGATTCTGACTCTTTTGGTATTCTGCTGCCATTGCAGTAGTTCCCATAGGTCTAGGAAATCTTTTTATGTTGTCTTTTGCCATTATACAAATATTCTTATCTTATATCCTTAGATTCGTCGTATCCCATCCTTTTAAGAGGACGAGCTACGTATAGTTGATAAATATTAGAATACCAATAACCAACTGCTATATTGAGTTCTTCATTTAAAGCCAAAATGAATTGAGTATCGGTAATCCTATCCCTAGTAAATATCCAGGTATAATTTCCTTCAAGGTTGGGAACCTTGTTATAAAATTCCCAACCCTTAATTACCTTAAAAATATTGCCATGAAGGTCAATGATTTCCTTTGCCATAATTGCCTTTTTTATCTCTCGAGGATTTTTTGTCTTGTTCACTAGAGTTATTTTTCATTTCCTCTATCCTTTTTTGTGTTTCTGGGTACCAGAGTTTTCTTAGGGGCACTATCTGAGTTGCAAAGAATGCCTTCCATAAATTCTGGGATAAAGGTCTTATACTTTGCCGACTGATTTCATTAAATTTATCCTCGAAGTGTTTTACTACCTTTTTAAAATCTGAATAATATATGTGACCAATTGCTGGGTTTATCTTTTGTTGCTTTTGGCATACTTCTAGTAAATCTTCTCCCAACTTATTCATAAACTCTCTTCTATTAAATTGGAAGTTCTCTTGATCTAGTCTAAATATCTTTACGTAATCTTTTGTTTCCATTATATTATATCTCTGTTTCTAAGTGTTTAACATCATAGGGTAATACCTGAAATAAGTATCCCCTTTTATCATCCTCGTAATAGGATGACCATAATCTTCCTTTTAATCGGTATAAATCCAAGTCATAAGTTTTCTTAGGTATACCTGTGATAAATAATTTGTGATTGCCTCCTGGGTTAACTTCGAATTCCCACTGGGTAAAATTTCCTATGGTACCATAATCTGGCAATTTATTTCCCAGTAGGGTTGGCAAGGCAATATCCTTTACCAGAGTTTCTTTGGGGACCCTTTTCCCATTTACCCAGATCCCTAGTTGTGATTTACCGATATATACATCTTTTACTATTTCTCGAAACATAATTCAATGATTATAAATTTGACACCTTGACCTAATTCTAAGTCATTTACTGCATTAATATCCCTAGTATTATGTTGAAGGTTTCTTAAAGAAATTCTAGAATCTTTCGATATCCTATAAGATCTTCTTACCAAGAGTAAAGCATTTCTCCAACAAGCAACCATAGAAGATACTGGCCCAGAGAATAAAACCTTGCTGGTCTTATTTATCTCTACCATTTTTTCTTCGTATAGTTTTTGACTCTGAAGATACCATACTTTTATTTCTCTTATGTTTTCTTTTCTTCTTTCTAGAATCAGCTTTGACATAATCTTCTATTTCTTCAAGTTTACCCAACAATAAGAATCTTACGAACATATCTATAGGCCTGAAAAAGTAATTTCTTATATTCTCAGTGCCTAGATAATAATCATATACGATAAAGAATTTTTTAATCTTTCCGTGTTTGAGAGATCTTTGAACAAGGTAATTCTTTACACATCTCTTGTGAAGTTCTACCATGTCCTTTTCCTGTTTTTCCATCTCCTTATCGGAGAATATTCGATAGTCCATAACCAAAATAAATATGGGACTGGGAATTTGAAAATAGCAAACTAATATGTTCCCAGTCCCGGGTTAACAAAGGATTAATTATACTGCTTCATCTACCTTCAATACTTTTTTCTGGAAGGTAATATATTTATTTTGGGCAGACTTGTATTCTTTAGAGTTATGATCTTGGATTCGGAGCATTTCCCTTTCTAATTTACGAAGTTCATTACGGGTTTGTTGTCTCCATTTCTTTCTTGAAAGAGTATCAGTAACATCATCTGGGTAAATGTATTTCACTTCCCGATTGGAGATTACTTGTTCGATGATATTGGGTTTCTGTTGTTTGGCAACTTCCTTGACAACTTCTTCCTTTTTAGTAGAAGCTTTCTTGGTAGTAGTTTTTACCAATTTTGCTTTGGGTTCTTCCTTAGCCTTAGATTCTTTAGTTTCTTTTGGCTTTTGTGTTTTAGAAGCCTTGACTTCCTTCAATGAGTTAGATACTTGGTTGTTAATTAACTCGGTTACCTTGTTCAAATTTACTTTTTTCATAATTGACTAATTTTAAAATGTTATTAATTAATTTCTCTATGCAAATATAAGAACAATATTTTAAATAGAAAAATAATTCTACTTTATTTTATCAATAGCTGAGGATCCCTAGTCGAGTAGGAAATCAAAGATTTCATCTGGGTTCTCATCTAGGTTTTCAGGATCATCATAGTAGGAATCTAGACCTTCAGTAAAGATATCATATTCTGAAATAGATGAAGATTTACCATATCTCTGATTATACTGTTCTACGGTTAATATAGTTACCTTACTGGGATCATGTTCATATTTTTCAGCATAAGCAGAAGCTTCCTCCGGTGATAAAGGTTTATCGGAAGTGAATACTTGGTAATATACTCTGGGTTTAGTATAATGAGCATCTAAAGTTACTTGTTGATAACCAGATTTCCTTGCGGTAAATATTATATTATCTGGAGTAACTCTTACTAGGAAAGCATATTGGTATAATCTCCGATTACTAAGAGAATCCTTTAGTTTCTTTATAGAATCTACTTTAGCAAAGAATATAGAATCTCTTCTTTTGCTTTCCTCATACCGTTTTACATTTCTAATAGAATCTTCTCTACTCTCCTTTACATAAGGAGGAGTTACCCTCCGGGTACTATTGGTGTTGGCAATAGTGAATCCCAAAAGAGTAACTCCCAGAATGGAAAACGGAAAAATAATATGTTTAGTTTTTGAGTTCATATCCTGTAGCTTCATATTGTCCTTTGATATGAGAATTAAGATATCTCCCTTTAGATTCGGCATTCATTAGTTCTTCGAAAGTTTTTCTGGGAACTAAATCATACCGGTAAACTTTGTTGCCCTTAAAAGCAACCCATAAGTGTTTGTTTTTGTTGTCATACCCAATACCTTCTATATTAGAAGATTCTACTGGATTCATTTTAATACCAGTATTCATGGTAACTGATTCAAGATATTCTTCTCTGTCCATAATTTAAAGTTTTAAAAGTGTTAACTCCGGATGTAATACGTTGGTATATTTTTGAATGATTGCCCATGCTCCCAAAACTCCTTGAGAATTATCTGTTATCCATTCTTCCTCCATTTTCCATAGGATATGAGAGCAGACGTATAATTGATACTCTGTAAGAGTTTTTATAAGTTGAGGATATTCTATCATATCTGAATAGAGTTTTATCATGTTATCTAATACTCCTCTTATTTCTCCCTCTTCAATCTGAAGAAGTTTTTTAAGAAGGTAATGATCGGTATCCTCTAAATTTTTAGAGATATGAGTTAGTGCCTCAACTTGGATTTGGGCAATGTTCTTAATAACCGTCTTGGTTTCTGCATCCATTTTTCTTATTATTTATTTCGTTATACAAATATATAAATTTTATATATAATATGCAAATATTGCTGAGGTAGGTAGTGGATTATCTCTTCAGGATCTCAGCCATCTTTTCCTTGATTGAATCGGGGAATATGGCATCTGATGCCCATCTTAAGAAGAACTTAGAGGGTTTCTTATCCGGAGTCATAAGCAATTGCCTTTGTTCTGTAGAGAATTTAATTCGTTCTGCCTCTAACATATACTTGGGTAACTTAGTGAATTCTGCCTGAGAGAATGAGATAGTAGTTTTACCGGTCTGAGCCCTAAAGGGTTTCTCCCTTTCCTTATACAGATAGGGAACGATCTTCTTTGAGGGACCTTGCAGAATACTGAACCCAAATAGAATCATAGGGTCAAATTTATCTGTCTTAGGATCTTTTGCTCTCTTTATACATCTTGCCATCCATGAATAAGAATCGAGATATTGGCCATTGTTGGTGGGTTCTCCCACATCTTTCTTATCAAATTTAAATTCCGGGAAATGATAAAGGAAATCCTCTGTAAGGATGAATACAAATCCAAGATCTCTAAGATACTTAATAATATCCTGTTGGCTTTTGCCTTCATTTACCATCTTTTCTACATCAGCAAGGATATCTTCTCTTGGAGATTCCAATTCTTTAGCTTGAGTATTAGAGGGTCTTCCTCTACCTGCCGATTCTTTGATTGGTAAGTTACCAGATAATTTATCCAAGTATTCTTTGAATTGAGAAATATCTTGTTGATTAACAAGGGTTACTTCTATTCTTATGGGACCTTTATGTTGTACCTTTGGACCGGCATACATCTCAGTGCAAGCATCTACTAATCTATCAGATAAAGGATTACCATTTTCTGAAAGTGTAGTGATACGCAGTTTGGGTTTGAATATTTCTTTTTCTTCTTTCATAATTTTAGAGATAAAAAGGGCCTGGACAAAAATTATTGCCAGGCCCAAAACTACTAATAACTAACAAAACAAATATAAGAATGGAAATTAATCCTCGTCTTTGGCCTTTTTCTTCTTAGAATCTTTGGCCTTTTTATCTTTCTTAGAAGGCTTATCCTTTTTGGATTCCTTCTTAGGTTCTTCCTTCGGCTTAGATTCTTTTGGAGTCTTACCTGCAGCCAATTTTCTCTGAGCCATACGATATTTCTTCTTTTCTTCGGAAGTCATTTCTCTTCCGTCTACCAAAGGATAATCGTATTTAGTTGCTGTTCTACCTGAACTAGCTTTTTCCTTTTTCTCTTTTGCTTTAGCTTCCTTCTTAGCTTTCTTTTCATCTTCAGAAGCCTTTTTCATTTTTACCAGCTTCTTCTGATTAGCAGTGTCTTTCTCAGGATATTGGGCAGCAACTTTATCTCTTTCCTTGTTAAGTTTTGCCATAAGTTCTTTTACTGCCTTACCATGAGTTTTATCCTTTGACCAATCCTTTGCAGGATCCAGGTTATTTTCTTTCAGGTAGTTTTCCAAAGCCTTTGCAGCTTTTGTGATTTCCGGAGTCTTATCAGCCGGTTTCTTTGCTTTTTTAGCAGGTTTTACTTTCTTTGTCATATCCTTATTAATTTATGAGTTTATATTTACCTATAGAAGTGAATCCGAATTAAAGGTAGGGATTTCCTTGATTTCTAGGATTTTTAATTCAATCCCTTTTACCATTGCACAAGTATGAAGATAATCAGATATCTCTCTTTGGGTTAATCCTGAGAAAATACTGGTTTTAGTTTCATTTCCCCATATATATTTCACTTCTAGAACTGGATTGTTAAGAATATCTTTTACTCTTTGTGATAAATAATAAAGTTTTCTTTTCTGATACATAATATGGGCTTGGTGTTTCCTATATTTACCCATCTTACTTTGCTGCAAGGATATATGGGCTTGGTATTTATAGTATTGGATATCCTTGTATATTTCGGCAATCTGTGAAATTAAGGATGAGAAGGATCTTTTTTCCATTGTGGCCTTTTTATTTGGGATTGGTATTCTAAAATCATTTCCTTAGCTTCTGATATTATGTTTTCTGTTAATTCCCTTTCTGAGGGATTTTTGCATACTTCTAGAAATGAAGTATAATCTTCTATCAGATTATTAAGTGCAATGATTTGTATATTCTTTCTTATCTCTTCTTTGGTTACCATAGATTATGAAAATAAAAAAAGCCCATCACCTTTGTGAGGCAATGGGCTTTGGATAATTGATATAATGTATAATCGTTATGGAGTTTTTAATCTTCGTTTTCTTCAGAAGTTTCTTCTTCATCTACTTCCTCGTCAGTGTCTTTTTCTTTCTTTGACTTTGGAGTAGTGATAATACCATGTCCTTTCTTTGACTTAATTGCCAATTCTCCGGGAACAAAAGCAACCGATGTGTTTACTGGAGCACCATCTACTACCAATACTGAAGTTACCAATACTCCCTGAGCACCTTTCTTTGTTTTGATTGCATAACCGAAGTTCTGAACTTCTGAGTTATCAGAAATCTTGATAACATCGATTTGTTTACCGTTCGGTCTCTGACCTGCAGGACGGTTTTTAATAGCTTCCATACGAGCTTTGCGTTTAGCTTCTTTTTCGGGATCTTTTTCCTTAGCACCCTTTTTCTTGGTGTCTTCTTTTTTCTTTGCCATAATCTTAATAAGTTTTTAAAAGTTGTGTTATAAATAAGTTGTGACTTCTACATAACCTAATAGTAGTTAATTTTTAGGGTAGGAGATAATTCCTACCCTTTATGCTAGGTAAATGGATTATTTTTTACCCTTTTTACCTTTACCCTTAGCTTCCTTCTTAGCCGGCAATTTGATACCTAATTCTTTGGCAATTGCCTTACGAAGTTTCTCGATGTCTTCTTCATCGAAGTCGTCTGGATCAGTATCAAGGTCTTTGTCATCGCAAACATCTTCCAATTCTTCGAAGTCCATTTCAGCAAGAGCTTCTCCAGTCAGTTCTTCCTCTTCTTCCTCCTCGTCCTCACCTTCTTCGTCTTCCCCATCCTCTTCAGAATCATCTTCATCTTCGTCATCTTCAGAATCATCTTCATCTTCGTCATCTTCAGAATCATCTTCATCTTCGTCATCTTC
>ERZ857951.305-NODE-305-length-67314-cov-12.446349_pt1 | contig 67314 bp, 49 predicted proteins | sample MGYA00519759_ERZ857951 | MGnify/ENA primary metagenome ERZ857951 (study PRJEB31778, sample SAMEA3449377) | human gut metagenome | biome: human gut; feature: human-associated habitat; material: faeces | place: United Kingdom | collected 2010/2012 ...
ACTTACTGTCTACATCAACAGCTTTGGTGATTGTCTCTTTGTAAGCAACCTGAGGTGCACCAACGTTTGCCTCAACCTTGAACTCACGAAGAAGACGGTCAACGATGATATCCAGGTGAAGCTCACCCATACCAGCGATAATAGTCTGTCCTGTTTCCTGATCTGTATGAGCACGGAATGTCGGGTCCTCCTCAGCAAGCTTAGCAAGTGCCTCACCAAGTTTGCCCTGTCCAGCTTTAGTCTTAGGCTCGATAGCGAGCTCGATAACTGGCTCCGGGAACTCCATGGACTCAAGGATTACCGGATGCTGCTCGTCACAGATTGTATCACCTGTTGTAGTGAATTTGAATCCGATTGCTGCAGCGATATCACCGGAGTAAACCTTATCCAGCTCCATACGTTTGTTGGCGTGCATCTGAAGGATACGTCCAACACGCTCTTTTTTATCTTTTGTGGCATTCAGTACATAAGAACCGGAGTTCATTGTTCCTGAATAAACACGGAAATAAGCAAGTTTTCCTACAAATGGGTCAGTCATGATCTTGAATGCAAGAGCGGAGAATGGCTCATCATCAGATGAATGTCTCTCAACTTCGTTGCCGTCAAGGTCAACACCCTTGATAGCCGGGATATCTGTAGGAGCCGGCATGTACTCAAGGATTGCATCCAGAAGTTTCTGAACACCTTTGTTTCTGTAAGCGGAACCGCAGCAAACCGGTACTGCTGTACACTCACAGGTAGCTTTTCTGAGGACAGCTTTCAGTCTGTCTACAGAAGGCTCTTCTCCCTCAAGGTACTCCATCATGAGGTCATCATCCAGCTCGCAGATCTTCTCGATCAGCTCTGTATGATAAAGCTCAGCATCTTCCTTCATATCCTCAGGAATATCTGTGATGGAAATGTCATCACCCTTCTCATCATTGTAGATGTAAGCTTTCATCTCGAAAAGATCGATGATTCCTTTGAACTCATCCTCTTTTCCGATTGGAAGCTGCAGGCAGATAGCGTTTTTACCAAGACGAGTCTTGATCTGCTCTACTGCACCGTAGAAGTTTGCACCAAGGATATCCATCTTGTTGATGAATGCCATACGAGGTACATTGTAGGTATCAGCCTGACGCCATACGTTCTCAGACTGTGGCTCAACACCACCCTTAGCACAGAAAACGCCGACAGCACCATCAAGTACACGAAGGGAACGCTCAACCTCAACAGTGAAGTCTACGTGTCCTGGTGTATCAATGATGTTGATACGATGCTCAAGAGCACCTGGCTTTGGCTTGCAGTTCTCCTCAAGAGTCCAGTGACATGTTGTAGCTGCGGATGTGATTGTGATACCACGCTCCTGCTCCTGCTCCATCCAGTCCATTGTCGCTGTACCTTCATGAGTATCACCGATCTTGTAGTTAACACCTGTATAATAAAGAATACGCTCTGTAAGAGTTGTTTTACCAGCATCGATATGCGCCATGATACCGATATTTCTGGTTCTCTCTAATGGATATTCTCTTCCTTCTTTTCCAGCCAATGAATTTTCCTCCTCGAATTAGAAGCGATAGTGAGCAAATGCTTTATTTGCCTCAGCCATCTTGTGCATGTCTTCTTTTCTCTTAACGGATGCACCTGTGTTGTTCATTGCGTCCAGAAGCTCATTAGCCAGTCTTTCTTCCATTGTCTTCTCGCCTCTCTTACGTGAGAACATTGTAAGCCAACGAAGAGCAAGTGCCTGACGTCTGTCTGCTCTTACCTCGATCGGAACCTGATAAGTAGCACCACCGATACGTCTTGCTTTTACCTCGAGAACTGGCATGATGTTGTTCATAGCCTCTTCAAATACTTCAATTGCTGGTTTACCAGCTTTTTCCTCTACTCTGGCAAATGCGCCGTATACAATTTTCTGAGCAACACCTTTCTTACCGTCTAACATGATGTTATTGATAAGTTTGGTAACCACTTTGTTATTGTACATCGGGTCAGCCAGAACGTCTCTTTTCTGAGTATGTCCTTTACGTGGCACGTTACTTCCCTCCTTAATCATATTGATTATATCATCGGTACTCACGCAGTAAAACTATTGCATGTTCGCACTGGTAAGGTCCTATATTTAACCCGCAACCGACAGGGTATATGGAATACCGTACAAATCCTTATAGTCTTCCGCTGTAATACATTAGATGAATAATATCTTTGTAATCCTCCTGATTATCTGCAATCAGGAAGCGGCGTAGATTTCTGATCTACTTAAATTATTTTTTAGCTTTAGGTCTCTTAGCTCCGTATTTGGAACGAGCCTGTTTTCTGTTAGCGACACCTGCGGTATCAAGAGTACCTCTGATGATGTGGTATCTTGTACCAGGTAAGTCCTTAACTCTTCCTCCACGGATAAGAACAACGCTATGCTCCTGAAGGTTGTGACCCTCTCCTGGAATATAACTTGTTACCTCGATACCGTTGGAAAGACGAACTCTGGCGATCTTTCTAAGAGCTGAGTTAGGCTTTTTAGGAGTAGCTGTTTTAACAGCAGTACAAACACCACGTTTCTGTGGAGCAGCCTGATCAACTGCTTTCTTTCTTAAAGAGTTGTATGTTTTCTGCAGAGCCGGTGCTGTAGATTTCTTAACAGCTGTCTGACGGCCCTTTCTTACTAACTGGTTGAATGTTGGCATTCCATTTCACCTCCCGATTTATTTCTCCATGGGCTTTCCCATGGGGCCTTGCGGTTGCTATTTACAAATTACGGCATGCGAAAATATAACGTTTCATTCGCACGCTTGCTCATTATAGACCGTAAATACAGAGCTTGTCAAGGTGTTTTATAAAGAATTTTTGCTGATTTTACAGGGGTTTAACGCAGTTTTCTTCATAGATGTCACAACCCTGCGAAAATGGAAGTTTTACTTCCACGGTCTGGCCTTTTCTGTCCAGCCATGTTCCTTCCAGTAAGCCACATCCACTTCATTCCAGCCGCTCTTTACAAGCTTACGCATAACCTCGAAGTAAGCTTTTGTTTTCAGCCCTGGTTTCACATGGCCATAATTCCTGCGGATCTTTTCTGCCAGCTTATCTGCCAGCATTTTTCCTATATGATAGGTAGAACCTTTGTGATTCTGTCCGTTTATCATGGCAATTTTCATATTTTACACTCCCCATTTCTCTTTTTATATCGTTGTCTGTTATTTACCTGTTTCTGAATTTTCGGGCAAAGCAGATCGCTCCCAGTATTCCCACCATTAATATAGAAAGAACTGCTCCTGTTTTCAATCCCGGAGTTTGATATTTCATGGTAATTATATGCGTTCCCTGTGAAAGTTTCACGCCGGTAAGTCCCTGAATACTTTTTACATCGGCTTTTTCTCCGTCCACATAAACCTTCATATCCGGGTCATAGAATATGCTGAGCATAAGAATTCCGTCTTTTTTTACAGATATACTACCTTTTCCATCCTTCAGATCCATTTGCTGAGAAGAAAGTTCTTCATAAATGGAATCCAGTTCAGATTCCTGGTATGTTCCCAGAACAGCCTCGTGCATACCGGTACCCGTAGTTACCTGCACAATGGTATCCACATTATAAGTTCCCAGATCCAGAAAATTATTATTCCAATAATCAGACTTCTGCTCCTGTCCATTAATCGTCACTGTATCCGGTTCTGTTCCCGGAATATAAAGATATCCATGTTCTCCTTTTTTCAGATGGATATTAAAAGTTGTGTTTCCAATCAGGGCAGTATCAGAATTGACTGTCTGCATTTTGTACAGTCTTTTTCCTACAATACCACTGAGCAGACGGTTCTGAACTTCAAGCGGGTCTGTTCCTTCCATTGCATAATCCAGCACAGAATCGCTGACCATATATCCGGATCGCAGAGCCCGTGGATTTTCATACAGGTCAAATGACTGGCTTTCTGCAATCTTTTTATAAGCAGTATGAAGGGTTCTTGTATTCCTGCAAAACAGATATCGTATCCCCAGAAGCATATCCATCACTTCCGTAGATCCTGCATACTGAAAACGATTTTCCAGATTTTCAAACCCCATGTTCTTCACAAAATTCCACATTTCCTCTGTATTGGTGGAAGAATACATGGACATCCCGTTCAGCTGATACAGTATTTCTTCATTTCTCACAAGGGGATTTACGATCGCAGTGCGGTAATCCACCTGATCCACACCGGCAGACTCCAGTAATCCACCAATCTCCTGCTCACTTTCCACATAAATATCGCGATTTGCAGTTCCGTTATCTGTAATGCTGACAATTCCGTGAATTCCTGTCTCAGCCAGGATCAAAACAGCCAGTACCCCTCCACAGATTTTTCGGATTTCCACACAGCCAAACGGATGTCTTGAAAGTTTTCCACAAAAATAATTTCCCGTCCACACTGTAAGAAACATTCCCGCAAGAATCCCTTCTGTAAGCAGAACCTCTCCTGCTTTTCCACTTTTAATCCCCACAACCATGCAGAATATTTCCACCGCAGCAAATCCCGCGAACAGCCGCTTTTCACTCACCTTCTCTGTTTTCCCCCACGCATCGCAGGACATCCTCAGAAGCAGAAAGATCAGGATAAAAGCAAAACGGTTGGGGATTCCCACCGGTTTATGCATTCCATGAAGCAGAAGATTTAACGCTGTGATATAAAAACCCGCAAAGTAAAAAATGACCAACGCTCCCGTCATGATCTTTTCCACGGTACGGATTTCTTTGTTCAGAAAATACATCCCTGCAAAAAGCAGCACTGCACAGCCACAGTAAAGATTCACATCTCCCTGTTCGCTGGATTTCACAAAAGACAGGGAATCCTCCATCAGCGCTCCCAGCTGCTTCCAGATATCTCCGTAAACACCGGCAAGCCCTGTTCCAGCTTCCTCTGCTGCTGCAGTCCTGGATACAGCCACAATGCCAGGAATCAGAGTAATTCCCGCAAGACATGCACTGGCAATGGAAGACCCGGCAAATTTCAGCAGAGAATGCAATATTTTCTCCGGCCGCTGGTCAGATTTTATGATAGCCAGATTTGCCAGATAATAGAGAGCCGAAAAGGTACATAACATAAATCCCATATAATAACTGGTTAAAATACAGCACCCAAGCACCAGGCAATACCCGTACCATTTTCCGGTATATACCAGCTGCTCGATAAAGTATGCCAATACCGGAAGAAGCATGATACAGTCCAGCCACATTACGTTACTGTAGTATCCCATAAGAAAATTTGACAACGCATACATGCATCCAAGAGAAACCGCCATACTCCCTCTGCCTGGATATTTTTTCCCGGAATACCAGGCCATGGACACGCTGCAAAGCCCAACCTTGATCAGGATCACAGCTGTTACTGCATCATTTACATACATGAATTTCATAAACAGCAGCACAAGAAGGCTGAACGGACTGCTGAGATAATAACAGAACAGGCCGTAAAAATCATAACCCATGGAATGTGTGGAATACGTCCACCCTGCGCCTTTTTCCAGCTGGCTTAAAAGTTCCTTATAAAAGGCTGTATACTGATGAACACCATCAACAACAAGCGCCGAATTTTCCCCAAAAGGATAAACTCCTTTCATTGCAAAACCTGCCGCAAATATCATCACAGGAAACAGAAAGGCCAGGATATAGACCCAACTGCTGTTCTTTCGCCTGATGTTTTTTCCCACACTTTGTTTTTTTATCAATCTCATCATTTTTTCCTCTTCTGTCTGATTCTTTTCCGTCGGATTTTGAGTTCTGCCAGAAATAAACAGTTTCGGCTTTTTCGCTGAAGCAGATATTCGTATTTCGATTTGCCATATTTTTATGATTCTGTCATTTCTCACAGACCTGATTATAACACGCTTCATAATGTATCATGTTTTTGTGAAATTACTGCGAATTTTTTCAGGATCAAAGAAAAAAGCTGCCACATCATTGGAGACACAGAAAACTCCGCTGATGTAACAGCTTTCTTCGAAAGAATCTGTGTACGCTGATCCACAGATCCCTTCATGGGTGTAATTATTAACTTTATGTGATGAGTTTTTTTAGTTCCGGGCCTGTATGATATAGGATATTCACATATCCTGAGGTGGCTGTTTACAGGTTAAGAACTATTATGGCTATATGATAGCATGACCATATACATTTGTAAAATTAATATTTAATGTTTATAATATAGAACTTTTTAATATTGATCCGATGGGCACAACATTGCTGTCCGGATAAAATTCTGATTTTATAAAACTGTGTATCCTCTGGACTTCAGGCAGGCTCTTACTTCCATGGTATCCTCGGTATGGAATACCATGATCGGTTTTCCGGAATCACGATTAAAAGAGAGATACAGATAATCCACGCTCACGTTGCTGTCCTTCAGTGTAAGAAGCAGATCATTCAGATTTCCGGTTTTATCCTCAACTTCCACACCGATCACATCGATCACGTGACAGAGATATCCGGCAGCGATCAGTGCCTCCTTCGCCTTATCCGGATCAGAAACTACCATTCGCACGATTCCGTACTCTGCACTGTCATTGGTAACTGATCCCAGAATGTTGATGTCCTCATTCTTCAGGATCCCGGTAATGTTCTGCATAACACCTTTTTTATTTTCTGCATAGATAGATAACTGTTTCAGCATAATAAAATCCTCTCTTTCCTCTGAAATGTGTTTTGCTGTTTTATCATATGGTAAATCTTCGCACATCTCACCTTGTATGTCAACCGAAGTAATTCAGGGAAGAGCCCGGACATTTTCATTTCATTTTACTTCACGTTCATAAACACAGGTACTTTATGACCAACATTCCCCCGGTCAAAAACTTCACCGCATATGTGCATGCAGATATTTTTCCCGTGTAGCAAGCCCACCCCGGATATGTCGTTCCCGCTTGTTCACATCAAGAACTTTCCTCACCTCAACGGCCAGTGCCGGGTTGATCACTTTCAGCCGTTCCACGCAATCCTTATGTACCGTACTCTTACTGATCCCGAACTTCTTCGCCGCCTGCCTCACCGTCGCCTTTGTTTCCACAATATATCCTGCGATCTCAACTGCACGTTCCTCAATATAATCTTTCACTGCCAAGCCCCCGAAGACGCTTTTTTACAGTGTATGCAAAAGATCTGAAAGGTATGTACCCTGTCACTCTGCTGTCTGAAACTCCTTCCGGAAAACCACCGCAGCCCCGACAATAAACGCACAGCAGATCACCCACGTCACAGGTTCGCAGATGCATACGGCGATATAGCCCCAGACCGGGACGAGCCAGATGGCAAAGATAACTTTACCGATCAGTTCCAACGTACTGCATATCAAAGGTGCTTTCAGGTGCTGCATTCCCTGCAGTGCGTTTCGTAAGATTACCAGCACTGCCATTGGCGGGATCATGGGGATGCTGACCCGAAGATAAAGCAGTCCGTTAGAGATCACCTCCGGGTTGCTGCTTCCGGTAAGAAGCCGGATCGCTGCCGGTGCCAGGGTAAAAGTAAACATAAGTGCAATGATCCACCAGATCCCATACAGAAGAATTGCTGTCCGACAGCCTCTGCGGATTCTTTTTCCCAGGCCCGCCCCATAGTTCTGGCTGGCATAGATCGCCGTGCTGGTTCCAAGTGCCAGTCCTGGAATATAAAACAGTTCCGCAAGCCTCCTGCCTCCAACCTGCGCCGCAATATAAACACTTCCAAGTGCATTGATACTGCTCTGAAGGATCACACTGCCAATACAATAAATAGCATTCATCATCCCCATACTTAAACCGGAGAAAAACATCTCTATTACAAAATTCTTCTTCACTTTGAATTCATTTTTCGAAAATCTCAGTTCCGGATAATAGCGCACAATATACCCCAAACAGATCCCGGCGCTGATTCCCTGAGCCAGAACTGTCGCAGACGCAGCACCTTGTACTCCCAGTCCCAACGGTCCCATAAACCAGAAATCCAGTCCCACATTCAGGACACTGCTGAAAAGCAGAAAAACAAGGGGCATCACACTGTTTCCTACAGCCTGTAAAAGACTCGCCTCCAGATTATACAGCATAGTCAGCGGAATTCCCGCCAGAATAATCGTCAGATAGCGCAAAGCTCCGTCCATCACATCATCCGGGATCTGCATCACCTGAAGCAGTCCTTTTCGAAATATCAAAAAAGCGACAGTCAGCACAACTGAGCAAAAGCAGGACAAACACGTCATCCAGCACACCGACTTCTTCACTCCCTGCTGGTCTCCTGCTCCGAAGTTCCGGCTCACTCCAAGAGCCAATCCATTATTCATTCCAAACGCAAAATTCGTGATCAGACTATATAACGCCGCAGTAGCACCAATCTGTGCAAGCGCTCCATCCCCCAGCAGATTTCCCGCAATCGAGGTATCTACAAGATTATAAAACTGCTGAAGCAGATTTCCAAGAAAAAGCGGCATGGCAAAACGCAGCAAAAGCGAGGTCGGACTTCCCTTCGTCATGTCCATCGTTTGACTTTTCTTTTTCAGATCCATAATAACTTTCCTCCCTGATCCATATGGCAACTGACATCCTTCTTAATCACCGTCTGTAAAACAGACATCAGTATTTTCTTTTATTATACAATCCGACACACAGTTGCTGCTGTAAAAATAGCGGTGTATACTATAACAAAAACGACAGGGAGATTTTTTATGATACGTAATGTAAACTGGGTGGAAACCGATATCCACCAACAGGAATTCCCGGAACAGGAAAGATATCTCTTCGATCTGGTTGCAAACAGAGGCGATATCCATAAATTCATTACCGGAAATATTCCCGCACACTGGCATAATGAACTGGAGATTTTTATGCTGATGGAAGGCAGCGTCAGAATCGGGATCGGTGATACTTTTTACGATGTCCATGCAGGGGAAGGCTGTTTTATCAATACTGGCATTCTTCATTCTTTTATCGGTCTTGTCCCTTCCCCGTGCCTGTACCGTTCTTTTGTGTTTGATCCATCGATCATAAGCGGCGCCCCGGGCAGTGTTTTTGATATCCGCTATATCCGTCCCCTTATGGAAAAAGGCGCCGCTTTCATAAAAATCCCGGGAGATATCGTCCCGGGATCTTGTGATAAACATTTTTTTCAGGCATTTGACAACGCCTTTTCTGCCTGCGCCGATGAATTGCCCGGCTATGAATTTCAGGTACGCAACGCCCTCTCCGAAATACTTCTGATCATTCTGGAAAAGAACCGCGGCCTTTCTGCCCCACAGCTTCCCGAAATCCAGGAACTACGCCTGAAGCAAATGCTGGCATGGATCAATCAGCATCTGGAAAAAAATATCTCCGTAAAAGATATTGCGGCAGTTGCCAGCATCTGTGCCAGAGAATGCCAGCGTATTTTTCAAAGATATCTGAGCACCACACCTATGGCATATGTACGCCAGAGACGTCTTCTTATGGCCGCCAGACAGCTTACTCTCACAGACACACCAGTGACGGACATTGCGTTAAACTGCGGTTTCGCAAGCCCCTCCTACTTCACCCGGCATTTCCGGCTCCTCACCGGAACCACACCTACACAGTACCGGGAAAACATCCGTAAATAGATTTTATTTTATGCTTTAGATTTTTTTGACTGCTTATAAAGCACAAGACAGACGATCACAAATGCTACTGTAACCACAACTGTCAGCGGAAGAATCATAGCAGATTCCGCTCCAATCAGAAGCCCGAATCCCTGTCTCAGTGTCAGAATTCCAAAAATGGAAAAAATAAAAAACGCAACTGTATTGAGAATTCCCTCCGGTGCTTTGCTTTTCAGAAGATAACCGATCAGAAGGCCGATTACATCTGCCGCAAAAAGTCCCAATGAACAGGCCAGCCATACAACAACTGCTGCACTTAAACCTTCGTTTGCTCCAAATGTAATGGCAGTAAGCTGTGTCTTATCACCAAGCTCCGCAACAAAAAATGTACAGAATACAGACAACGGCGCAAACTTAATTTTCCGGTCCTTTACATTCTCTTCCTCATCATCGTCTCCCTTAAGCGTTGTTGCCGCAAAAAACAGGAACGCCGCACCGGCAATCAGACGGATCAGCCACGTAGGAACTACCGTACTGACAAGGCCTCCGGCAAGAACCGCCAGTCCGTTCAGCACCAGGATCGCAACACCGGTTCCAAGCAGGATATCCTTCAGCTTGAACTTGGAAGTCATTGCCACCAGCATCAGCTGTGTTTTGTCGCCCATTTCCGCAATGAACTGGGTAAAAAGCACTTTCATAAATAGCAGCATCTTTCTTCTCCTTTGCATATGTGTCCGGTCCGGAGTCATAAAAAAAGACCCACGTATACTTTATCTCCATAATAGAAATAAAATATACATGAGTCTCATTCTTTAAGATTTGCCAGGTGCATGCACCAGTATGTTGACAAACCACGTTTACACGCGAATTACTCCCTCACGGAATTGATTTTCGTCATTGTAACAAAGTTGAGAAACTTTGTCAATAGCAGTGTGAAAAGCAGCTCCCGTCTTTTTATCAGAATTTCTCAGCCTTAGCCTTCAGCCCCTGATACATCTCTTCAGAAAGAGGAATGGAAACACCCAGACGTTTCGCCTCCTGCACGATATAACCACTGAAAGTTTCCAGCTCCGTCTGCTTTTTGCAGATCTGAAAATCTCTCTGAAGGGAACTGGTGGCGTTATCTGCATGAACATGACGGAACTTGTGAATCACCTCCTGTATGTGTTCATCTGTCAGTGCCACACCCTTTGCACGGCCTACACTGGCAGCCTCCCACACAAGAGTTTCGTACTGCTGCGCCTTCACCGGATCCCTGCGAAGCTCCCCGATGGTATTATCATAAAAAGCCGTCATCACGTTAAACGCACAGTTCAGGATATACTTTCTCCAGATCTCCACCTCAATATCCCCGTCATCCTTATAATCAATATCTGCGCCCTTCAGGATCTCGGCTACCTGGGCCACTTTCTCCTGCTGCCCCTGATCTGCGTTTTTGATCCCGATGCACAGCCAGGTAAAAGTATCCTGCTGGGAAATGGAAAAATCCGCGTTTGCAAAAGCTACCGTATAGATCAGAGAATCCACAACCGTTCCCCTTCCGATCAGGCTGCGGATCTTTTCCCCCGGATCCACCCCGTTCATCACCGGAATGATCACCGTATCATCTGTGACCATATCCCGGATATTTTCACATACATCCTCCAGAGAGTAATTTTTTACACAGATAAAAATATAATCCTGCTGTCCCATTTCCCGGACTGGAACTACACGCTCCGGCTTCGCAACGATCTCTCCCTTATAATCACTGTGCAGCACCAATCCGTTCTTACGGATGCTCTCCCCTCTGGCTCCACGGGCCACCATTGTCACATGAGGATAGGCCTTCGCCAACATTCCCGCAACATAGCCACCAACACCGCCGATTCCGATCACTGCAATCTTTTTATCTTCTGTTTTCATGATATCTTATCCTCTTTTTCTTATTTCCGTCCCAGATTATAGCTCTCCAACAAATTATTGCATCGCTACAGGCAGATGTCTGCAGTCTGCACTTGCTTCCTGCTTATAGCTCTATTTTATCAGACAGCCATCCGCATTTCCATATCTGCTGTAAAATCCGTACACAAAACACGCCAGCGAAAAAACTTTCCGTCTCTATGCTATAATTTCTGGAAATGCCATGGATTCTGATGTATACTGGATATAAATTTTTTGTAGAAAAAATAAAAATACGAGGTGACAAAAATGGACACGAAACCCGTTTTTCACGGAAGTGATATAGAAAAGATCTGCAGCTATTACGGATTAAAAAAAGAAGACATTGTCAAATTCGGCGCCAATGTTAATCCACTGGGGCTCTCGCCCAAAGCCAGTGCCGCCATTGCCGCACATGTTGACATTTTTTCCTCCTATCCGGACAGAGAATACACGACCCTTCGCAATACTATTTCCGAATATTGCAATATTCCGGCAGATTTTATTCTTCCCGGAAACGGCTCCAGCGAGCTGATCTCCCTCCTCATTCAGGAAAAAGCTCCAAAGCACACCCTGATCCTGGGACCTACCTATTCCGAATACTCCAGAGAGCTTTCTTTTTCCGGAAGCACCCAGGAATATTACCACCTTCAGGAAAGCAAAGATTTCGAGCCGGACATTCCCGATCTTTGCAAAAAGCTGGAACAGGGATACGATTTTCTCATTCTCTGCAACCCTAACAATCCCACCTCCTCTGCCATCTCACAGAAGGATCTCCGCCAGCTGATCAGTTTCTGCGCGAAAAAAAATATCTTCGTGATGATCGATGAAACTTATGTGGAGTTTGCTCCGGATATCAATGCCATCACTGCCGTTCCTCTGACCCGGGAATTCACCAACCTTATGGTTCTTCGAGGCGTATCGAAATTTTTCGCAGCCCCGGGAATGCGTCTGGGTTACGGCATCACCGGAAACATGGATTTCCTTTCCAAAATGCGGGAGAAACAAACTCCATGGTCTCTTAACAGCATGGGCGCCTTTGCCGGCGAGATCATGCTCCAGGATGAAGACTATATCCGCCAGACCCGTGAACTGATCCTTTCTGAGCGCACAAGAATGATCAAAGAACTGAAGTCCGTTCCAACTTATAAGGTCTATCCCGCCTATGCAAACTTCATTCTTCTTAAGATCCTGAAACCAGGCCTTACCTCTTATGATGTTTTTGAAGCCTGCATCCGCCAGGGCCTGATAATCCGTGACTGTTCCTCCTTCCAGTGCCTGGATGGAGAATTTGTACGGTTCTGCATCATGATGCCGGAGGACAATTCCCGCCTTGTTGAAGTGTTGAAAAACCTGTAAAAAAATAAATCTTACGGAAGATACCAAAATGAAATCTCACAAATACTGGTCACTGGGCTCCCTTATCACCATGATCGCAGCCTTTTACACCGGCTGCAAAAGCATGAAAACCGCACACAGGTATTTTGCATGCGCTTCTTTGATCTGCATGATTATGTCTATTTATTCCGGGCATAAGATGATTGCTGGGAAAACTGCCAGAAAGCATTGATTTGTTGACCGTCTTAAGAATAATGGTATATTTATTTCCCAATCTGCGTATACCAGCTTATAACAAGAAGGAAACCTCAGTTGTAACATAAGCACAACGGGCTTCCTTCTTTTTTTCACTAATCCTTTCTGCAAGGGCAGGAAATCCCAGGTTAATTATTTGAGAACGGTTATTGTTTCATAAAATTTCAACAATCATAAGATAAAACTGGTTGCATCGTCTTTACGTCCCCAAAATTCCTTGTCAAGCCACTTTTCCTGTCTGGACTTAAAAATGATCACAGAATCCAGTTCTTCATCTATGTACAATTTTAATTCCTGTTGCAGCTTCGCCAATTGAGCTTTGGAAAGCTCTCCCTCAAAAACAGAATTTTGAATATGTGTCAGATATTTTTTACATATCTTGAAAATTCTTAACCAACGTTTTGAGCCATTCTCCTGCTGACTCACATCATAAACTAATACTACGTACATAACTCACCACCATATCCTGAAACCTTCATATTCCTTTTCGCCAATCAAATGTTTTATCAATTTATAACATTCCAGTCGTAATAAATATTGGTAAGAAACCTGTCTTCCCAGTTCTTTGTGCATTACTGTTTTTTTCAGTCGTTTTTCAAGTTCAGAAACGATCAGTTTAGAGGCGTCTTTTTTCAAATGTAAAAAATTAAGCTCTTTCGTAAAACTCTCTTCTGTAATCTGGTTACGATTCAATAATGAAAAGATCAATCTATCACCAATAAGCGGTTTAAACACTTCCGAAATATCCAAACTCAAAGAAAAACGTCTTGCTCCAGGTTCATGCAGATAACTGATTGTTGGATTTAATTGTGTATGATAAATTTCTCCCAACACTTTTGTGTAAATTAATGTATTAACAAAGGATATCAAAGAATTGATCATATTATCCGGTGGATGCATTACCCTTTTTTCAAATTGGATTTCCTGATTTACGATCACATTCCATGCCGCGTAATATCTTCTCCTGATGTTCCCTTCAATCCCCATCAGCTCCTCAATAGATGCGACTTTTCCCAACTGTTTACGAAGAGAATCTACATCTCTAAGATACTCTGACACATCTTTGCCCCGACCATTGTAATATCTGAGATTTCGATATATATTATCTGCTGCTGCCTCTATGAATTTTTTCGCAAGGGTCAGTCTTTTTTCATAATCTGTATAATGACTGACCTGTTTCACCAATAACTGTCCCGCTAAAAGACTTTCCCGTGGATAATAACTTCCTGTATAAAAGTTATAATAGTTAAAAAAATGCATCGGTATCCCATATTGCGATATATAATTAATAAAAGCTGTATTAAATGACATTTCTGACATAACATAGATATCTGAGATTCGCTCTATAGGAATATCTCTTTTCTCACCATCATAATTTGTGAACTGAAGAGTATTATCTTTACGTTTCAGATCTCCGTTATTATAAACATAAAAACTTTGCTTCATGCTTTACCCCCGATATACAAATCCAATGTTTATATGATACATAAATCAAAATATGCACACTTCTTACATAATTTACTATTTTCACAAATTGGCGGAATATCCGTATGTTTAATTTCTGTAATTTCCAAAATGATTCTTTCCAAAATTTCTATATCTTTTTCTGTTAATTCAACAACTACCGACTTTTTCAACAACGGATAATCTATCTTTCCCTTAATACCATTTACTCCTCGCTTTTGTAAATAATACAGATAATACTTCACTTGCCAGATTCCCGCCTCTTCCACCGCTTTGCTTTTTTTCACTTCATGCAATTCCTTGTGTTCACTGATAAAATCGATGTTTATAATATCATCAATATTGATGTGCTTATCTTTTTTCTTATAACTGCTCTCATCCAATATTTTCCCAAGAATTACATCTTCATTTTCTGTTTCCATACGAATATCATGACAAAAGTACCACAACTTGCGTTTGCACACGAAATAATAGTAAATCATCACTCCTGTGATTCTATCGTCCATAGTTTCTCTCCTCCTTATACAAGGATACCTTCCTTTTTTTAATCATCCGGTAAAGTTTTTTTACATTCCATAATGTTTCTATTAATACTACGTCGGATATTGTTACAGACGCGCTCACAGCCTTCTTTACATTCCACAATGTTTCTATTAATACTCAGACACATTGCCGTTTATGCGATGATTCCGGAGATTTACATTCCACAATGTTTCTATTAATACTAATATTCCTCATAATATGTTTCTCCACTTACTTGATTTACATTCCACAATGTTTCTATTAATACTATTGCCGGCGGTATCCGGAAGATTTCTGCCGGTATCTTATTTACATTCCACAATGTTTCTATTAATACCGTGCGCTCTGTCAGATATGCCAAGCGCAAATTATGTTATTTACATTCCACAATGTTTCTATTAATACGCGTGTCCTTAACAGAAACAGGTTCGGGCGGAATCATTTACATTCCACAATGTTTCTATTAATACCAGTTTTCTCAACTCAAGTTTTCAGCAATATTGATATTTACATTCCACAATGTTTCTATTAATACATGTTTTTGCCGATCTGTACGGCCTGGCTCCGGTATTTACATTCCACAATGTTTCTATTAATACGATGGAAGCACTGATTAACCGGTGCGCGAACATCTACATTTACATTCCACAATGTTTCTATTAATACGGATACACAGAAATTCGCATTTCTGTTTGAATTTGAATTTACATTCCACAATGTTTCTATTAATACCATCGTCATCCACCAAATGAGCATCCATATATCCTATTTACATTCCACAATGTTTCTATTAATACTCTTTCAACGGTCTCAAAAACATATGCAACACAAGAAAATTTACATTCCACAATGTTTCTATTAATACGGAAGCATGACTAAATTACAAATTATTAGCAGGCAAATTTACATTCCACAATGTTTCTATTAATACAATACCTGTAACCTTACTCGTACCACTTCCAACACTATTTACATTCCACAATGTTTCTATTAATACAGGAAATCGGTGAAAAGCTCGAGTCGATGAAAAACGAATTTACATTCCACAATGTTTCTATTAATACGATAGGTTCTCAGAGTTTGAGAACAGGAGGAACTGTAATTTACATTCCACAATGTTTCTATTAATACTACAGTAGGCGCCAGAGATGATGATATGAGGATCTATTTACATTCCACAATGTTTCTATTAATACATTTCTGACTAGAATGAAGAAAGCTGGCTATAAAGTATTTACATTCCACAATGTTTCTATTAATACCGTTGTCGGCGTTGAGTTTTTTAAACGGTGACAACTCATTTACATTCCACAATGTTTCTATTAATACGGCAGGGGCTGTTTTTATACAAGGAGGAAAATCAATTTACATTCCACAATGTTTCTATTAATACTGAGTATGACATATCAGGCGTGATTGACAAATACAATTTACATTCCACAATGTTTCTATTAATACAGACAGGCGTGGGATGGCATCAAGCAGATCTTCGTATTTACATTCCACAATGTTTCTATTAATACATTTTTCCTTTTTCTGTCTGTTTGTAGAATTTCAAATTTACATTCCACAATGTTTCTATTAATACGAGACCAGAGAAGCAATCCAGGGCGTAAACTACAACAATTTACATTCCACAATGTTTCTATTAATACAGTTCTACAACACCGTTCAACAGTGCTGGCGGTTACATTTACATTCCACAATGTTTCTATTAATACAATAAAAGCGATCACGCTTACGAACACAGTTAATGAATTTACATTCCACAATGTTTCTATTAATACTGTCACTGCGGAGGATAACTATGTGATGAAACATACATTTACATTCCACAATGTTTCTATTAATACCAAGGAAAAGAACATACTGTATCTGCATTTTACAAATTTACATTCCACAATGTTTCTATTAATACGGAGGAAGGAACAACCTTCCAGCAGATGCAACAGAATTTACATTCCACAATGTTTCTATTAATACGGTGACACATTCAGAAGAAAATAGTCTTCGCTCTTTGATTTACATTCCACAATGTTTCTATTAATACGATGATCCAGATCGCAGGTATATCAGTCCTGGATCCAAATTTACATTCCACAATGTTTCTATTAATACAGCAGCGGTTAAAGAGGGAACAGTCACATACGGCAATTTACATTCCACAATGTTTCTATTAATACTGCTGATATCAAATCAGCTGGTCTTAAGCTTAAGGAATTTACATTCCACAATGTTTCTATTAATACACCAGACTTTTACTGCTGCCGAAAAGAACACTTTCATTTACATTCCACAATGTTTCTATTAATACGATTTCATGCGAACCGCCTGGAAATTCATCATCAAAATTTACATTCCACAATGTTTCTATTAATACGTATATTACAAGTTGTGTGTGGATGCCAGTACCGAATGTATTTACATTCCACAATGTTTCTATTAATACTTTCAAAAGCGAAATCCGAAACAGCACTCTATCAGAATTTACATTCCACAATGTTTCTATTAATACGACGGTGTTGGTGGATTGATGGCGTATGCTATGAATATTTACATTCCACAATGTTTCTATTAATACTCCTGGTCGTGTTTATTGACCTGCCGCCGCAGGTAAATTTACATTCCACAATGTTTCTATTAATACGGGATCCTGGGACGAAGTTGAACACATGTATACAGTATTTACATTCCACAATGTTTCTATTAATACTGTTTATAAAGTTTCTGAAGTTTTGCGTTATCCAGATGATTTACATTCCACAATGTTTCTATTAATACAACATATGATCTAATAATTCTATATCATCGTTACTATTTACATTCCACAATGTTTCTATTAATACGGCATTTCGAGTAGGATAAGTAAGGTGCACCGTAAAAATTTACATTCCACAATGTTTCTATTAATACCGCTGATGAAAAATGGTACGTTTTCAGGGCTTGGCAAATTTACATTCCACAATGTTTCTATTAATACGATGGACAGGATTTTTGAAGATATGCTTCGATTTTATTTACATTCCACAATGTTTCTATTAATACGCATACGGCATGGCAGAGACAGCACCGGTTCCAGATTTACATTCCACAATGTTTCTATTAATACATACTCTCTTGTGCCATTCTTTTCTATCACTATGTTCATTTACATTCCACAATGTTTCTATTAATACAGTAATGAGTACCAAGGGATTCCTGTTAATTCTAAATTTACATTCCACAATGTTTCTATTAATACTACGAATATCTTTTTGTTTTCGATACAATACTTGATTTACATTCCACAATGTTTCTATTAATACAGGCCGACTACACAGTAGCCGCCATCCGCATGACAATTTACATTCCACAATGTTTCTATTAATACAGCGCACTGAAAACGCTTGAAAACCGTGAGATCATATTTACATTCCACAATGTTTCTATTAATACTTCTGTGGAAAGTCCGGTTATTGTTTTACGGAACGGATTTACATTCCACAATGTTTCTATTAATACGCAGAAAGCCCTCCTCAACGCAACATACGGTATGAATTTACATTCCACAATGTTTCTATTAATACGAAAACCGTAGGATTGAAAACCATGGAGGGTTTCAATTTACATTCCACAATGTTTCTATTAATACGAAACCTATATATTGTGCCAATACGTATCAACACAAATTTACATTCCACAATGTTTCTATTAATACGTTTCTGAAGCTTAATACATACGAAAAGCTTAATTTCATTTACATTCCACAATGTTTCTATTAATACATGATTTGAAGGGTAACTATATCGCAGGAGATATTCATTTACATTCCACAATGTTTCTATTAATACAACATTTCCGCTGATACCGGATACTTTTCCCTTACATTTACATTCCACAATGTTTCTATTAATACGCTAGTCTGTAGTAAGAATTTGCTGTCGTAGGTGATATTTACATTCCACAATGTTTCTATTAATACCAGTGTACTCGATCGGCGCAGTTTCTTCTTTTTGCTATTTACATTCCACAATGTTTCTATTAATACGCGGATCTGGCATCGCAGAAAAAGGAATACAGCATTTATTTACATTCCACAATGTTTCTATTAATACCCCATCCTTCACAATCCCTTATACTACAAGCCTAATTCTACCATTTTCTGTCAACCTTGTCATCTTCTTTATTTGTCGAATACAATTTTTAATAATATTATGAAAATTTTTCTATTTTTACAATAAAACATCACCTTTGTCGACCTCCCATATTTTTTGCTCTATTATAGGTCGACAAGCATATTGTGAAATAGACCACATCCGTTTCATATCTTCAAAGTCATTTCTCAAACAGCTTATGTTCGCATGTAAAATAGTAATGGATTCTCTTTTCTTATACAAATATACCATTTTGTTCGAATATTTCCGAAGTCAGCAAACCAGCTCCCTTACCCGTTTCAGGATCAAAATCATATTTGTATTCTGTACGATAAATATCTGTAACCGATTTATAATTTTTAAATCCAATAGATGTCCGGTCTATTTCTTCCGGATATTTGTTATAAATACCTATGCTTAAAGTCAACTCTTCCAGTTTAGATCTTATAAGATTTTTAATCTCTTTTTTTATATGTGGCTCTCTTAAAAATTCCACCCCATGATCAAACAACTCTTTTTTTTCCTTATAAATCTCTTCCGGCACAACCGTCACGCTCTTAATGTCTCTTACTTTAGCCTCTTTCAGCTTATAATCCGTTGGATGAATCCGATCAAGTTTATCCAGATATTCTTCAATTTCTTTATAATATCCGGTTTCTTTTATTTCTTTCGGATCATACACCTGGTTCATATAAAATGTTTTTCTGTCTTCTCCAAATGGTATCCCTTCATATTCAGCCAACAATTTCAAAGAACGATCATACATCGTCGGATCATAAATACTTTTTTTCCCAACTCCATTCCTGTTATCATATATAATAACATTTGCTTCTTCCGGAAAATATCTTCCCTTTCTATTGCAGCGTCCCATCCTCTGTAAAAGACTATCCGCTGTACACATTTCCGTAAAAAGCACATCAAAATCTATATCCAGACTTGCTTCTACAATCTGTGTTGTTATCCATATCCCGGTTTCTTCCGATCCAGAAAATTTCATGATCTGATCTTCCAGATAAGCCCTGTCTCTTCTGATATAACGAGAATGTAACAGATTCACTCTATCTGTTTTTTCCTGCATTTCTCTGTAAATTTTCTGAGCTTTGGAAACCGTATTACAGATGACCAGTACCTTTTTATTCTGCCCCTGTTCCAGTATCTCATTAACATTTATTTCAGATTTTTGTATCTGAATCTTATGCCTTACCACCTGATTAATCGAGTATTCACTTCCCGAAAAATCTTTAAACTGATAATCTTTTCCTTCTATCAATCCACTCTTTTCCATAAAGTCCTTCAACACCGGCGGAAAGGTCGCTGTAATGATTGCAAAACGTCCTCCCATATCCCGAATCGTCTTCAGACCATGAATAATCGTTGCAATAATCATCGGTTCATACGATTGAATCTCATCCAAAATTAATTTGGAATATTTCAAAGTTGCTGCAAAAATCTCTGTTCCCAATGCTTTATAAACAAATTTAAAAAGCTGATCCACCGTACAGACTGTCAAAGGATATGCCAACATTTTTGCGCGATCATACTTCGTACTGATTTCCGAATCATCTTCCGTAAATTCTTTCAAATACATAGACATACTATCAGAATGTAATATTGCCGCATTTTCATAAGAATAATTATTTTTGATACGAGAATAAATCGCATTGGAGGATACCTTCAACGGAAGTGTATAGAATCCCTTTTCTCCATTAAGCCACAATAACGCAGCTTCTGTTTTTCCTGACCCTGTAGGTGCCACCACAACCAGATTTTCATCTGCATGCTCCATCATAAACTTTTGTGCAGGTCTTAATTCTTTTTCCCTCAAATGCATTTCTATACTTTTCTTCAGTTTCTTTTCCTGCAGATCAGGTACAATTTCCGATACCTCATATCCTGCACTTACTGTATAATCAAATTTATTAAGCAGACCTTTGATCAAAAGATATTTCTCCCATATATCCGATGCAATCACAGCCTTAGGCGTATAGGAATTATTGCGATATAACAATTTATTCTGATTGCTGCAATACAGCTTTTTTATATCTTTTCCCAAATATTCACTGATCTGTTCCAGATAATATTTTTTTGCATATTCCTGAATTGCAGGGCCTTCATAAATATCTTCTCTGTCATGATGATGATAAATTGCTGTAACAAATGGTCCATAGTCTTCTTCACAAAACAAATCTGATAATTTTTTAAATTCTTTTTTTGATATCGTAACTGCACTTAAAAATCCATGAGGGATCTGCACATTTTGCCCAACGCTCATGCCTGATTTTTTCACTGATGCAGGACTTACCAATCCCTGAAAAATCATATTGGCTTTTCCCCAATCATGTATTCTGCAAGCTTCTACGACCAGCTCTTTCTCTTTTTCTGTAAAATATTTTCCGTATTCTAAAAAAAACATCTCTGCACATTTTACAATGTCATTCTGATGTTCCTTTAATGTTTTCTGCTTCTCTTTTTTATTCTCCGGTAGATGTACTATATTGTTTCTGATAATTTTTTGTTCTGTTTCCGTAAGTTCATCTTCAAGGCATACCATAATATTTTTCAAAGTCTTCTCAGTTTTATCTATCTCTGCCTGTGGCAGAATCTTTTTTTCGGACTTCGCATAATATTCCATAATGTCTCCTTCCGGAGGCAGAACCACAGTCCCGCCTCCCAGCTATGCACAATTCCCTTTATCACTTAGTCACTACAAAACATATTTTTTTATCAGCAAAATATCAGAGCTGCATCTTCCTCAAAATCATCTACATACGCACCTTCATCTATGGAAGTACCCGCGGAGCAATAGTACGCCTTTACCCTTCCATTTTCTTTTTTCCAGCGCCGTAATCCCTGTTTTGTGATTTCATATTCTCTTGTAAGGTTATACACCGTTCCATGAGTATGCCCCAATTCTATTCCATATTTTACCGGTATATACATATCCCTCTTTGTAATAACTTCCTCTTCTTCATGAATGTTTACAATATCTACCCGTTCTATATCCAGCAGATCCTCATAACGTCCCAACGATAAATACTGAGGTGGATTTTTCAAAGACTCATATACTTTCTCAAAATCTTTCTCTTCAGGAATCACATGTATTACCATATCATTATCACATACAAGCTCTACATTGGCAATTCCTCTGAAAATCCCATATTTTTCTCCATCTTCAACGCAAAGTTGATGTCGTCCTTCTTCATATTTCGTACCTGCTGAAAATGAATATCGTGTATAAAGCTCAGACACGGTTCCTCTGTTTGTTCCCTGGATACAAAGTTTCATAGGGTGAAATTCTCTGTATCCACACGCCGCATGAATCATTCCCAGAACTGTAGAATATGGCGGAAGAGGAAATGTTTCTTTTATAATAAAACTGCTCGGTTTTCTATAATTTACTAAATTCTGAAAACACTTAATTCTGATTGCCTTCTCCATAATACTGATCCACTTCCTCTTTCAGATGTTTAAATACAGCACCTACAGACTCTGCTTTTAATACCTCCTTTAATTTATCTTCATTGTCAAAAGTACCGGTAGTGATACCTGCATATGTGTAATCTCGGATATTATCATCCTCGAGTAATTCCTGTAATGTATTCACATTGACTTTATTATTCTCTACTTTGATTCTGTTTTCAAAAAACGGATTTTTTCTGCTGTATCTTCCACCAATGATAAACAGAGGACTGAGATTTTCTCTTCTTCCTTTTATATCTCTGTATAAATACTGTACAGAATCCAGCAGAACCTTTACTCTTTCTGCTTTCTCTTCTTCCGCGATATTAATCTCACCATCTACTCCAACTCTGTCCAGATCGATGGACATCGTATAGGAATAGTAAGAACGCTGAATTTCACTCTGTGCAATTCCATTCTGAAGGTTTCCTCTTACAGCAAGACCCATATTGGTAAGAAATTCAAGATTCCCCTGAAATGGCTCCAGAGCAACTGCATTACTAAGTCTGGCTACTGCACTTCTGGTAGAAGCTCCTCCATTCTGATCGTCACCTTTCGCTGTTGTTTTCATATATCCAAACAGATCGATTTCCGGATACTCCTCAATAGTTGCGGAAGGCGCAAACTGTACAACACCGCTTTTTCCATCCACAGGTGTAGTATCCCAGTTTGCCTGCTGTACAATATTATAACGCAATGCCTGTCTGGAAATATAAGAATATTCCTGACAATTTCCTCTACTCATTTTTTTCAAAGATGAGATATTTCCAATTCCTTCTCCATAATTTGCACTCTCTGCCAGGAAAATCACTGTAAATGTTAAACCTTCTCTTTTCATGATTTTGCTTCCTCCTTTTCTTTTTCATAGGATCCTTCTAATCCTATTACAAATGCATATCCATATCTTGTAAATTTTTCTTTATCATTTAACATCTGTACAAAACCGCTTGGAATCAGAAGTTCATGTCCATCTTCCGTTCTCTGACCACCATACGCACTGTATAAACGCAGTACAATATCCATAAACTTGTCTACATTTTTGACAGCTAATGCATTTAACAACTGGTATTCGATTCCTCTTAATCCATCACCGGAAGTTAAACCTTTTGCTTTCATAATTGCTTTTCTTAGATCTGCTCCACTTTTTTTAATACTTCCGCAATACATAGCAATCCCCTTTCCTTTCTGATGTCTTTCTCCACGTTCCGGATACTTCTCCACAAGGTCTGTCCACAGCTGCACTTCATATACCCAGAATATATAAAAGTTCATTGATTCTTCTTTTACATTTTCTTTAAGTAAATAGTTCAGCAACCGATATTGTTCTCGATGCTGTAAAAGATTCATAACCGTTGTTTCGTGAACATTTACAAACTCATTATTAATTTTTGTAAGCGGTGCTTTAGCCAATGCAGTCAATGCGTCTGATACTCTTGGCTCACTGATGATTTTCAGCATCTTTCTGTGAATGATACTTAATTTATATCTGTCGTCCGCGCCTATTCCCCGCAGAATCACCTGCACATTTGTTAATTCCTGCTGTTTCTCTCTCAACAAGATATTGATCGTCTCTGCAAACCACTGAGCATACTTTTTGTTTTCTGTTTTTTCTCCTTCTTGATCAACTTTTCCAACTTTGGAGTTCGCATCCAGCAATGCCCTGACATTGTTATTTATATTTACAAAAACAAATTTGTTTGCATAAAGACGAAATCCCAAAGGACTTAATGCATATATAAACGCACATCCCGGACAAAGAAATGCATCTACTTTGCAATCCCAGAACGCCGAACGCTTTCTTGTAAAATCATCGCCGACTTCATTCATAAATGCTATCGAGATCTTTTCTTTCGGTCCAATCGGATCACCACAATCAATGCAAAGATCTTTTGCTTTCTTATGATCAGCCTTTAAATACTGTCGAAATGGTTCCGAAAAATCCTTTTCAAACACCTCTCGCATATTTTTCTTCGCATTTGTTCGTAAAAGAAAACTTTTTCCACTCCAGAAACGATTGATATACGTATATATGATGCTTTTCATAGCAAACGTTTCCTTACACTCCGGCTGTTTTAAAAATTCCTGAAGCTCTTCTAAGCGTTTGTTCAATTCTTCCGCCGAAAGTTTATCGCTGAGTTTATTCTTTTTCAGTTGCTGATATACTTCCGGATTCCGAACACTTTTTTGAATATTTGCAAATCCCGCCTGATAGCTGTTCGATAACAGCTTATCATTTATAAATTTCAGATCGTCTTTTTCAGTTTTACCAGGATTCCAGCTTTCATTTTTTATCTTATCCATGCATATCTGGATTTTATCTAAAATTTTCTGATATGTGCTAAATGGTCCAAAATACTCAATAAAAGCCTTGAAATACATATCTGTCCAGTCCGCATTTTGGGCAAAATCCATATTGATCCACAAGGTCTGATCTTCTTCCCCATGGCCAAAATCAACGCCTTCTTCTGCATCTGCACATTTAAGCATATAATGAAATCCTACGATCCCGGCATTTTTAAGGAAATCACCAAGAGTGATCACATATTTTTCCATGATAGCATACCTCCTAATATATGACTTCCCATTGTCCATGCCCGATTGATCTACGACTTCCAAGTCCTGCCATTCGCAGAAGATTCAGTAATTCCAATGTCCCTGTAATTTTGAATATTCCTATACTTCCATCTGCCGGACGCCCCCACACTTTTGTCACTACTTTTTTTGCTTTTACCGGCATTATGGAAAAACTGCTGATATCCATTTCCAGATTTAACTTCTCTAAGAATATCCTCAGATTCTCTGTGACCATTTTCTCAAACTCCGCATCTTCACAGGTATAATACTTATCACTGTTATCTTCAGAATTGTGGTTTCGAACAATTAACGCACTCTTCATCTTTATAATAAGTTCTGTATCTTTTATTTCTGGAATTCTCTGTGCTTTTAGCGACATTAGTTTCATAGAATTCTGGTTCATAGGGTAAGGTTTATATTTCATAACTGCAAATGCATTATAAAATTCAATCAATTCCCCCATATCTGCATCTGAAAAAGTCATGCTGAATCTATTTTGAGAAAGTAGTATTTTCTCAGGTGTAAATCTGGCTCCAGGCAGATACATACTTAAGCAATATGTTTTCATTACAGATGAAGTTTTATTATAGAGCTTCTCAAAAAGTGCCGGAGAATACTTTTCTACAGCTGCTTTCAAGAAACTTAGTAAGACTTTATCCAACTCTGCCGGAAGCTCTGTTGTTTCCAACTGAAATTCTAGTTTTAATTCGTTCATTATGTTTTTTGTTCCTCCTTTCTGCTGTGAATGATTAATTGGTTGGTGTTTTCTTGTTTTTATAGTAGCATTTGCTTTATATAAAGTCAATATAAAAATGGTTAATATTCTAATGGGTTAATAAAATATTCCTTTATTTTTTCATCTACATAAATTATAATATATAAAAATATCTTACATTTTGGAATGTAAATTTAGATTATTAACCATTGGTTTATAATTTCAATCACTATAATAGTTCCATATTGGAAAGCCCAACAAAAAGAGCCACTGCAAACCAGATGATTCAAGGATATACTTCCTTTCTCATCTTCTATACAGTGACTCTTTTTGCTATATAAATTTATCTCCTACTAGATTCATAAACTGTAGCTCTCTGCTTTCTAACAATTTACAATCACTTCAGAGTTCAATTCCTACATCTTTAAGTCGTTATTTTCTTCCAAATACTTCTCTATTTCATTCTTAATAAAGCAAGCCGCCTCATACTGCTTAGTTGCATCTTCTAAGGAAGCAATATAAAATTCACTATAATCACTGTCCTCTCTGACCGTTTTCAATCTTCCAAGCAATTTACCTACATCCCTTGGAAATTTTCCCGATGCAACATAGGTTTTATTAAAATATGCAATTGCATCCTTATGCCTCTTAAAATCAGTACCCTCAATAGCCAGAACTGCTTTCACCGCATAAAACGCAACATAATAACATCTATTAATACAGTCTTTCAACAATTTATTGTCCAAACACATTCTGGCTGCTTTTAATGTCTCTTCCGACTGCTCCATACGATACTTTGAAAGGGCCTGTCGTTTTTCATTATCCACTAAACAGCCACCCCTTCCTTTAATACATTATGATAATACGGCAGATCATCTTTCCAATAATTAAAATGTTCTACATTTTTTATAACCGGAGAAATATCTACTCCATATTTCATCATAAAATCAAAAGCACAGTCTGAAACCTGATCATAATAAGAATTAATTTTTTCCAACGGAGTATTGACAAGTATCATAACATCAACATCTGAGTTTTCGTTGTAGTCTCCTCTGGCGTAGGAACCATATACAAGAATTTTGCAAAAATCTTCTTTGAACACATTTCTCATACATTGTTCGAATTCTTTCAATATATTCCTTATTCTTTTCTGCATATAGGCACCTTCTTCCACTTCTTTTTGATAATTTGATTATAACAATCGTAGAAATAAAATACAAGGCGTCAAATAGCATAGTACTCTCAAACCAACCCAAACACCCGCAACGCATTACTCTCCGTCACAGCCACAACCTCCTCGCAGCTGACACCTTTCAACTCCGCGATCGTCTTCACAACCTCCGGCAGATACAGCGAGCTGTTTCGTTTCCCACGGTTTGGGACAGGGGCCATATACGGGCAGTCGGTTTCCAGCAGAATCTGGTTCAGTGGTGCATACTCCACCACTTCTTTCAGCTTCCGAGAATTTTTAAATGTGATTACTCCGCCGATTCCCAGATAAAGTCCCATGTTCAGATACTCTCTTGCAATTTCTTTACTATATGAAAAACAATGAATAATTCCACCATACATTCCGTCCTTCATATATTCTTTCACAATATTCAACGTATCCTCCGCGGCATCGCGGCTATGAATCATAAACGGAAGCTTTTTCTCGCGGGCAATGTCCATCTGCTGGCGGAAAACCTTCTGCTGAAGAAGATGCTCCTCTTTTTCCTTATGCCAGTAATAATCCAAGCCGATCTCACCCACTGCCACAGTTTTTTCCATGTCGCAATATCTACGGATCTCATCCAGAACAGCTACATCCACCTTATCCGCATCATCCGGATGCACGCCTACTGCACCATAAACGAAAGGATATTTCTCCACCAGATCATAAACTCTGTCAAAGTGTCCCACAGAAGCACACACATCCACAATATGCCCGATCCCATTCTCCTGCATACTCTCAAGCATCTCAAACCGATCCTCGTCAAAAGCCTCATCGTCATAATGGGCATGGGTATCAAAAATCATAGCCTTATCCACAGACATCTCGTCACCGACAGAAACTTTTCCACCTTTCAGCACTCTTGTAAACACACCTTCCCGTGGCATGATGCACTCACCCATCTTCTGGAAAATGGCACAGCCATTGTGGCACTCTTTTCCGATCTGAGTCAGCTCCAGCACAACTTCGCCACAGCGAAATCTGGTACCAACCGGAAGCTTCGCAAAATCAATCCCCTCCACAACCAGATTCTCACCAAAAGCACCATCCTCAACCTCTGCACCCTTTGCACGGAACGCATTGATCTTTTCACTGGAAAGAAGACTCACCTGCCGGTGCCACTTCCCGGCATGAGCATCCCCCTCAAGTCCCCAGTCCTCCACAAAAACCGCAGACCCCACATTTCTCTTCTGAGTCCCCTTCTTCTCACTGATACAAACCGCAAGTACTTTTCCCATAACAAAACTCCTATTAATTACACATCATTACCAAATTTATTCCTATATCACACCAGCAATATTGATTTCCAAAACCTACCACATGTAACTCTCAAGCCTCAGGAATTATGAATCGCTGGAGATGAATTTTAATCATAAAACCTACCACATCCAACAGCCAGCCCAACGGAGGCAGGGCCAGTACGGTGACGTTAGCGGAGCGGCCGTCGAGAGGCGAGTATAGCTGCTGCCACCGAGCGCCCTGTTTGAGCCGCAGGCGAGTTGGCGCGAATGGCAGCAAATCAGCGACGCAGCCGAACAGGCCGCGCAGCGTGTCACCGTACTGGCCCTGCCTCCGTTGGGCGTCCGTTCGTTAGTCTAAGTATACACCACACACTACCGTCCGCATTCTCCAGCATCGCCGGTCAAAATCTCAATCCCATGCCCCAACGCCTCAATAATAACCTCCAGGCACTCCCTGACAGCCTTAGGGCTCCCTGGCAGATTAACGATCAGCGTTCCCTTCCGGATCCCAGCCGTAGCCCGGCTCAGCATCGCCCGCTTCGTGATCGTCAGACTAAACGCCCGCATCGCCTCCGGAATCCCCGGAACACGCCTCTCTATCACATCCTCCGTAGCCTCCGGTGTCACATCCCTCTGAGAAAAACCGGTGCCGCCCGTAGTCAGGATCAGCTCCGCAAGCCCCAGATCCGCAATCTCAGCCATTCTGGCACCCAGCATCTCACGGTCATCCGGCAAAATATCCATAGAAACGACCTGATACCCGGCCGCCTCCACGATCTCCTTCACAGCAGGACCACTAAGATCCTCCCGCTCACCTTTGTACCCCTTATCACTTGCAGTGATCACAGCAACTCTCTTCATCCTTCAACCTCCGATCTGCGCCATACAAAGCTTCTCCGTCTTATCTTCCTTCTGTTTCTCCAGGCTGCCGCCAAAAACATGCCCGTCCGGTTTCTCCGCAAGAGCTTCCAGAATCACCTTTTTCATCTCCTCATCCGAACCACCATTTCGGATCACCGCCCGAAGATCCCGCCCCGCCGCATACTGCAGACAGGTTTTCAGAAATCCCTGGGAAGTCAGCCGGATCCGGTTACACTCCCCGCAGAATTTATGGCTTACCGCGCTGATAAATCCGATCTTTCCGGAAAAACCCTCCACATCATAATAGTGACAGGGACCGTTTCCCAGTGGCTCCCCCTCATAGATTGAAAAAGGCGGAAGTTTTTTCCCAAGGATCTCCAGCAGTTCCTCTTCTGATACTCCCCGGAAATCTTTTCCCATGCCAATGGGCATCATCTCAATAAAACGTACATGCACCTTATGGTCCCGGGCAATCAAAGCGATCTGGCAAAGATCCTGCTCCGGAATTCCCAGCGGCACACAGTTGATCTTCAGAGAAATCTCCGGATACCCCTGTGCTTCCCGGATTCCTTCCAGTGTCCGTCCAAGCTCATCCCTTCTGGTGATCCGTCTGCTGCAGGCCTTGTCCATAGTATCCAGACTAATGTTCAACCCGTCCAGTCCCACCCGGGCAAAATCCCGCATCTGATCCTTCAAAAGCACACCATTTGTAGTCAGAGTCACCTTCTCGATCCCCGGCATGTTTTTCAGTTTTTCCACCAGCAGGGGCATCCGCGGCCGCACCAGCGGCTCCCCGCCGGTAAGCTTGATCTTCCGGATTCCCAGCTCTGCCATCACCCGGCAGATCCTCAGAATTTCCTCTTCCTGCAAAATGAGGGAGCGCTCTACGTGCTGCACTCCCTCCTCCGGCATACAATAAATACACCGCAAATTACATCTGTCAGTTACGGAAATCCTGAGATAATCAATGTTTCTTCCGCACCTGTCTATCATTATTTTTCCTCAAAACGGAAATCTCCGCTTTTGCCTCCTGTTTTCTCTTCCAGATGGATATCAGACATGACCATGCGTTTATCGATTGCCTTACACATATCATAAATGGTCAGAAGCGCCACCTGAACACCTGTCAGCGCCTCCATCTCCACGCCTGTTTTCCCCTCTGTTTTTACCGTACAGAACACACGGATCACTCCCGCATCCTCATCCGTCTCAAAATCCACAGAACACTTCTGGATGGGAAGTGGATGGCACATGGGGATCAGGTCAGAAGTACGCTTCACACCCATGATACCCGCCACACGGGCCACCCCAAGCACATCACCCTTTTTCACATTTCCGCTTTTTACCGCGTCCATGATCTCCGGGCTTACCTGAATGGAACCGGTAGCTGTCGCCGTACGGTGAGTGTCCGGTTTATTGGACACATCCACCATAACAGCATTGCCATTTTCATCAAAATGATTCAGTTTCATATTTAACAGATCTCAGCGCCTGCAGGCATCTCTTTCTCCGGTACCATCAGGGAAAGATTTCCATCTGCATCCTCTGCACAGAGGATCATACCCTCGCTGAGGATTCCTGCAAGTTTGGCAGGTTTCAGATTTGTAACAACCATAACTTTTTTGCCAACCATTTCCTCTGCGGAATAGTGAGCCTTGATTCCGGATACGATCTGACGAACCTGGCTTCCGATCTTAACCTGGGAGCAGAGAAGTTTTCTGGATTTCTTAACTTCCTCGCAGGCAATGATCTCACCAACCTGGAACTGAAGTTTTTCAAAATCATCAAAAGTGATCTCCGGTTTTGCCTCGATGTCGATCACATCTTTGGCTTCCTCTTTCTCCTCTTTTACTTCTTCCTTTTTCTCTTCTTTCTTCGGATGAAGTTTCTCAACTTTCTCAAGAACCTCTTTCAGGTCAAGTCTTGCAAAAAGGATCTCCGGTTTGTCAGTTACACGGTTTCCTGACGGATAAAGACCAAACTGCTCCATATCCTCAAGAGTTCTCTCGTTTGCGTTGAGCTGTACAAGAATGCGCTCTGTTGTACGCGGCATAAAAGATTTCAGAAGAGATGCGCCGATGCAGATTCCCTCAACCAGGTTGTAGAGAACCGTTGCAAGACGATCCTGTTTTGTCTCATCCTTTGCAAGTGCCCACGGCATTGTCTCATCGATATATTTGTTGCAACGTTTGAACAGGGAGAATACCTCTGTAATGGCATCTGCAACACGAAGTTTGTCCATTTTTGCGGAAACGTTCTTCGGAACCTGAAGGATGAAATTCTTAAGATCCTCATCAACCGGCTCAGTAACGTTCTTGTTCTCAACGATTCCGTTGAAATATTTATTGGACATGGAGATTGTACGATTTACAAGGTTTCCAAGTGTATTTGCAAGATCGGAATTCAGTCTCTCAACCATCAGCTCCCATGTGATGACACCATCATTCTCAAACGGCATCTCGTGGAGTACGAAATAACGGACAGCATCTACACCGAAGAACTCAACAAGCTCATCTGCGTAAATTACATTTCCTTTGGATTTACTCATTTTTCCATCGCCCTGAAGAAGCCACGGATGTCCGAATACCTGTTTCGGAAGCGGAAGATCCAGAGACATCAGGAAGATCGGCCAGTAAATAGTATGGAAACGGATGATATCTTTACCGATAAGGTGAAGATCTGCAGGCCAGTATTTGTTGAATTTCTCGCTGCTGTTTCCGTCACAGTCATAGCCGATACCTGTGATATAGTTTGTCAGGGCATCCAGCCATACATATACAACGTGCTTCGGATCAAAATCTACCGGAATTCCCCATTTAAAGGATGTTCTGGATACACAGAGATCCTGAAGTCCCGGAAGAAGGAAGTTGTTCATCATCTCGTTTTTACGGGACTCCGGCTGGATGAAATCCGGATGTGTGTTGATATAGTCAATAAGTTTATCTGCATATTTGCTCATTTTGAAGAAATATGCCTCTTCTTTAGCCGGTACGCATGGACGTCCGCAGTCCGGGCATTTACCGTCTACAAGCTGAGACTCTGTGAAGAAAGACTCGCATGGGGTACAGTACATTCCCTCATAATGACCTTTGTAGATATCTCCCTTTGCATACATTTTTTTGAAGATCTTTTTGACCTGCTCTTCATGGTCTTTATCTGTTGTACGGATAAATTTATCATAGGATGTGTTCATCAGATCCCAGATACGTTTGATCTCACCGGAAACGTTATCTACGAATTCCTTCGGTGTAACACCAGCTTCCTCGGCCTTCAGCTCGATCTTCTGGCCATGCTCATCAGTACCTGTCTGGAAATATACGTCATATCCCTGCTGTCTCTTAAAACGTGCGATGGCATCTGCAAGAACAACCTCATAAGTATTTCCGATATGCGGTTTACCGGATGTGTACGCAATGGCAGTGCTGATATAATATCTCTGCTTTTCCATTTTTCTTTCCTCCATAATATAAAAAATAATTGTATGCTTACTCATAACTGACTGAAAGTATATTCAGCCAAAACAGGAAAAATCCTGTCGATGCCATTGGAAGATTACAATGTAATTTCCTGTGACATAAAAAAACGTCTTCTCATACCACTTGCGATATGAGAAGACGAGTTATTACCCGTGTTACCACTTCTGTTCGTTCCTGCCTCGCGGCAAAAACCTCATCAGGTACAGCAAACTCTATACCCTTCCGCTATAACAGGCGGTCCTGTCACTGCCTGCCGGTGTCCATTAAACGGGACATTCGCATTCCGCTTATCGCATTCAAACCGGGTCAGCAATGCCTCTCTGAAGCCATCTTCCATCTGCGCCTGCACATCCCTCTCAGTCTCGGAACTCTTGCACAAAATGAATCTTCACATTTCACTCTGCTGCATATCCATAAACGCAATCGCTTCATAATCTGCGTTCAAAAAAGTCCTCCGGGGATTTCCCTGTAGTGTGGTGTACACATGTACTCTCTTCTTCCACGAGTTTTCCATATGAGAAAATCGTAACACATTTCCAGTGGTTTGTAAACGGGGAAATATTAATTTACGGTTACTTTACATTTCACAGTTTTGGTTCCGGATTTCACGGTGATCACTGCAGTTCCTTTTGCTTTTGCGGTGATCTTGCCGTTGGAAGCTACAACTGCTACGGATGTTTTGCTGGATGTATAAGTTACTTTTTCCTGGCTTGTTACCGGAGCGAGAACTGGCTGTAATACCCTGCTCTGGCCTTTCTTTAAAGTTACTCCTGCCGGGATTCCGGAGATTTTTGTTGTTTTTACAGTTGTCGGCTGAACAGTAACTTTCACTGTTTTCTTAAGACCACTCTTTAATGTGATCGTGATCGTTGCAGTTCCCTTCAATGCACCGGCTGTAACTGTGCTGGTTCCATTCGTTTTTCCGGATACTGTGACAACCTTTGTATTACTGGATTTCCAGGAAACGATGGAGTCACCGCTTTTCAGGCCGGAAACTTTCAGCACTGTCGTTTTCTGTTTTGTCTTTAAGAGAAGTGAAGTTACGGAAGTTTTCATATATGGTGTTAATTTCTTTCCATAATCTCTGGTCTCTGTTTTCTGACAGGTATCGCAGATACGTGTCTGAACTTCCGGTTTGAATACTGTTGCTGCTGTTTTTGTAGTCCATGCTGTAAAGCTGTGGCCAATTGCAGGAATTTCTTTCTGCTCGCCAAGGATCTTTTTGCAGACACTGCAGTACGGAATTTCCATTCCTTCTTTTTCACAGGTAGCTGCTTTTATCACAAGCATTGTTTCTGTATGACCCAATGCCGGAATCTCCTGCTGCTCTTTCAGAGTTTTTCCGCAGGCTGTACAATGGCTTCCTTCCGTTTTTCCTGGTGTTTCACAGGTTGGCTCTACTGCCTTATCTGTAACCGCTTCTTTATGACCGGTTGCCGGAACTTCTTTCTGTTCCTTCAGTATTTTACCGCAGATAAAACAATGACTTCCTGCCGTTTTTCCTGCCTCCTCGCAGGTCGCTGCTACTGCCGGATCAATGGTTTCTGTATGGCCAAGAGCCGGAATTTCTTTCTGCTCTTTCAGTACTTTGCCGCAGACGGAACAATGACTTCCTTCCGTTTTTCCTGGTGTTTCACAGGTGGCGGCTGTTGCCTCATCGGTTACTTCTTCTGTGTGTCCGGTTGGCGCAATTTTTTCCTGTTCTTTCAGTACTTTGCCGCAGGTCTGGCAATGGCTGCCTTCGGTCTTTCCGGATTCTTCGCAGGTTGGAGCTACGGCTTTATCGATCACTGCTTTATGATCTGTTACCGGAAGCTCTTTATGGCTGTTCAGAATTTTGTGGCAGGTGCTGCAGTATACCAGGGCATTTCCCGGTTCCTGACAGGTCGCTGCTTTTGTTACCATTTCCGCTTCTTTGTGTCCCTGTGCCGGAATTTCCTTCTGGGCTTTCAGGATCTTATCGCAGATCTTACAATGACTTCCCTCAGTTTTTCCTGCTGTTTCACAGGTGGCTTCTATGGCCTTATCAATGACTTCTTTATGTCCAAGAGATGGCGTTTCTTTCTGAACTCTCAGTACTTTACCGCAGACTGCACAATGGCTTCCTTCGGTTTTTCCTGATTCTTCACAGGTTGCTGCTACTGCCTCATCGGTTACTTCCTGATGCTCGATCATCGGAAGTTTTTCTGTTCTGGTTTTCTCGCAGTTTGTACAGGTGTAGCTCTGCTCACCTTCTTCGGTACAGGTTGCTTCTTTGACAATTTCTCCTGCTTCCCAGTTATGACCGGTTGCCGGGATTATTTTCTGCTCTTCTAATACTTCACCGCAGACGGAGCAATGGATTCCCTCAGTTTTTCCATCTTCGGTACAGGTTGGTACTACAGGATCAACCGTTATCGGATCATGGCCTGTCGCCGGAATTTCTTTCTTATCGGTCAGGATCTTATGACAGGTGCTGCAAAATACCATCGCATTTCCTGGCTCTGTACAGGTTGCGGCTTTTGTTACTACTTCGACTTCTGTATGCGGAGATGCCTCAATCTCTTCCTGAGATTCAAACACCTTACCGCAGACAGAACAATGGCTTCCTGAAGTTTTTCCTGGTTTCTCACAGGTTGCATCTTCTGCTTCATCGGTCACGATCGTATGGCCGGTTGCCGGAATTTCTTTTTCATCCGTCAGGATTCTCTTACAGCTGCTGCAGTATACCAGGGCATTTCCCGGTTCCTCACAGGTCGCTGCTTTGGTTACTACTTCTACTTCTGTATGAGCAAGACGTGGAATTCCCTTTCGTGGTTCCAGGACTTTCTGGCATACAGAACAGTAGCTTCCGCCTGTCCATCCCATGGATTCACAGGTTGGTGCGATCTCTGCATCGGCTACTTTTCTGTGGCCGGTTGCCGGAATCTTTTTGTGATAATTTAAAACTTTCTCGCAGGTGCTGCAATATACAAGAATGTTTCCTGCCTCTTCGCAGGTCGCTTCTTTTGTTATGATCTCAGCTTCTTTATGACCCAGTACCGGAATCTCTTTCTGGGCCTTTAAAACTTTCTCGCAGGTCTTACAGTGGCTTCCCTCTGTTTTTCCTGTTTTCTCACAAGTCGGGTCTACGGCCTCGTCGATTACTTCTTTATGACCGGTTGCCGGAACTTCTTCCTGCGCTTTTATAATTTCGTTGCATACAGAACAGCGGATTCCTGCTGTTTTTCCTGCTTCCTCACAGGTCGGTGCTATAGCTTCATCGATCACCTCTGTATGACCCAGGGCAGGGATTTTTTCTGTTTTGGTTCCCTGGCATTTTGTACAGGTGTAACTCTGTTCACCTTCCTCTGTACAGGTTGGCTCACGATGGGATTCTTCTGCTTTCCAGTCGTGGCCGGTTGCCGGAACCACGTCCTGGAATTCGAGGATTTTTCCACAGACAGAACAATGTTTTCCCTCGGTTTTTCCATTTTCGGTACAGGTTGGCTCTACGGCTTTATCAATGACTTCGGTATGGCCTGTTGCCGGAACTTCTTTCTGATCGGTAAGGATCTTATGGCAGGTGCTGCAATATACTATTGCGTTTCCTGGTTCTTCACAGGTTGCTGCCCTGGTTACCAATTCTACTTCTGTGTGACCAGTTGCCGGAATCTCTTCCTGTTCTTTTAAGATCTTTCCACAGATCTCGCAGTGGGTTCCTTCGGTTTTTCCTGCTGTTTCGCAGGTCGCTTCTATTCTTTCATCTGTTACCTCGGCATGTCCACGAGCCGGGATCTCTTCCTGTGCCTGGAATACGAAATCGCATCTGGAGCAGCGGCTTCCCTCGGTCTTTCCAGGTGTTTCACAGGTCGGGTCTATGGCTTCATCCTTTACTTTCTCATGGCCTAAAGCGGAAATACTTTCTGTCATGGTGTTTCCACAGTTCATACAGATCAGTGTACGCTGGCCATCTTCGGTACAGGTTGCTTCTTTTGTAATTTCTTTTTCTGTCCAGCTATGTCCTGTCGGAGGAATTTCCTGCTGCGTCTGAAAAACATATCCACATTCAGAACAGTGGCTTCCTTCTGTCTTTCCCGGTGTCTCGCAAGTCGGTGCTACATATGCATCTTCAACTATCGTATGTCCGGTAGCCGGAATTTCTTCCTGGGCTTTGAGCACAGTACCACAGACAGAGCAATGGCTTCCCTCGGTTTTTCCTGCTGTTTCACAGGTCGCTGCTACACCTTCATCAATCACCACATTATGTTCCTGAAGCGGAATCTCTTCTTCATAAAACTCTCCGCAAAGACTGCAGATCATCTTTTTCAGGCCGGTTTCTGTGCAGGATGCCGGATGTATGATCGTTTCTTCATAAGAATGGTCGTGGTTCGGATCATAATTATAGTACACCGTTGCATGGTTAATATCATCTTCTGTTAAACCATATTTATCCCATTCTGCCTTTGAGCCGGTGTATCGGATCGCGGAAAGGCCACTGCACTCTGCAAAAGCGGTGTTTGCAATATCAGTTACCGTATTCGGGATTGTGATAATATTAAGATTCTCACATGATTTAAACGCATTCTGGTTGATATCAGTTACACTTTCCGGTATTTCAATTCTTCTGATACCGGAGCAATACTCAAATGTGTTATCACTGATTTCTGTAAGCTTCTCTGAAAGTTTCACAGTTTCAAGACTGGAACAACCGGAAAATGCACTGCTTCCAATGTTGCTGACTTTGTCCGGAACTGTAATTTCTTTTAAGCTGCTACAGGAAGCAAATGTTCCACTTCCAATATTTTTCAACACAGCTGGAAGTATTACTTTTTCCAGCGAAGAACACCTTTCAAACGCATTATCACCAATGTTTCTTACATTTTCCGGTATCACAATTTCCTTCAACGCCGTACAATTGGAAAATGTCCCTTCCTGTATATTGATAATACCGCCCGGTAATTCAATACCTGTCAGACTGCTGCAGTTCTGAAATGCTCTCTGATCAATCTCTGTTACTGTTTCAGGGATTGTAACAGTTTTAAGACTTTCGCAGGTATTAAACAGATATTCTGGAAGAGTTGTAACACCTTCCGGAATTGTGATCGAAGTGATTTTTTTGCAATCCCCAAAAGTCTCTGCTCCAAGTTCCTTCAGATCTTTTGGCAGTGTCAGTTCAACAAGATTTTCACAGCCATAAAACGCTTGCCTTCTTATGTACTTTACATTATCCGGAAGCATTACACGCTTTAAGTTCCGGCATCCGTCAAAAGTACCTTCCTGAATTTCACTGATTCCCTCCGGAAGTTCCGCTTTTTTTAGTTTACTGCATTCTGCAAAAGTTCTTTCTCCAATTTTTGTAAGGCTTTCAGGAAATATAACCTCTATAAGGTTACTGCAATTCCGGAACGCCTGGCTGGAAATACTTTTAAGTCCTTCCGGCAAACTTATTTCTTCAAGACTTATGCAGCTATAAAATGCATTTGAACCAATATCTGTAACATTTGTAGAAATTGTAACTTTTTCAATATTATTCCATCCTGAAAAAGCAGATTCTCCTATCTCCGTGATCCCATCTTCTACACTTACTTCAAATATGTAATTTTTATAACTGTTCCATGGCTCCAGAGTATCACTTTGATTCAATATTGCTCCATCGCCTTTAAATACCAGTTTCCCGTCTTTATACAGAATCCAGCTGATCGAGCCATTATAGCCTGATGCACGGACACTGTTATCTTTGTCAATTGCCTCTGTTCTGGTAGATCCGCAGGATTTACAGGTATATGTCCTTTCTCCTGCTTCTGTTGCCGTAGGATATTTGGTTATTTTTCCTTCGTCCCAACTGTGTCCGGTTGCCGGAATTTCTTCCTGTTTCTGATAAACCTCACCACATCCGGAACAATGGCTTCCTTCGGTTTTTCCCGGTTTTTCACAAGTTGGTGCTACTGCTTCGTCAATGACTTTCGTATGGCCTGTTGCCGGAATTTCTTCGGTTTTTGTTTTCTGGCATCTTTTACAGGTGTATTTTTTCTCACCTTTCTCTGTACAGGTTGCAGGAGTGACTTCACTCTCTTCCCAGTCATGTCCCAGCGCCGGGAAAAGTTCCAGCTGTTCCTGAAGGATTTTTCCACATACAGAACAATGACTTCCTTCTGTCTTTCCATTTTCTTCACAGGTCGCCTCTATCGCTTCGTCTTTTACCACTGTGTGTCCGGCAGGTGGAACTTCTTCCTGTTCTTTCAGGATCTCATTACATACAGAACAGTGACTTCCTTCTGTCTTTCCACTTTCTTCACAGGTCGGTGCTACTGCCTCGTCAATAACCTCTTTATGTCCGGCAGCCGGAATTTCCTCTTTATAGGAATCTCCGCAAAGACTGCATACCATCTTCTGGAGGCCTTTTTCTGTACATGTGCTTGCTTCTATGACATGTGGTTCATAAGAATGTTCATGGTTTGGATCGTAATTATAATAAACAGTTGCGTTGTGAATATTGCTGCTCGTTAAACCAAGCTTATCCCATTCTTCTTTTGAACCGGTAAATCTGATAACTGAAAGACCCCAGCTGGAATTAAGAGCCTCTTTACTGATACTTGTTACAGTATTCGGTATAAGAAGAATACTGTTTCCAGCTTCCGAAAAACTGTCTTTTCCTATACTTGTAATTCCTTCCGGTATTGTAACTTCTTCAAGGTGATGGCATCCCATAAACATGCCCTCTGTAATACCGGAAATGTTTTTTGATAATGTTACTTTTCTGAGTTTATGGCACTGACCGAATATTTTTTCCCCAATATTTTTAATGCTGTCTGGCAGCACAATTTCTTTCAGTTCTTCACAATAATAAAATGCCATATCTCCAAGGCTCTCTACACCGTCCGAAATTGTCGCAGTTTCCAGCGCTACGCACCCATCAAAAGCTTCTGCACCAATACTTTTTACACTGCCTGGAATATTAATGGACTGAAGACTGCTGCAATTACCAAATACATTGTCTCCGATCGTTTTTACATTGTCCGGAATATTAATGGACTGAAGACTGCTACAGTGGGAAAATGCACCATTTCCAATATTCTCTATGCTGTCTGACAACGTAACTTTCTGAAGATTTGTACAACCATCAAATAACCCTACCGGTATATCCGTAACTTCAGCTGACAGTACAACCTCCGACAAACTGCTGCAATTACCAAACGCTTCTGTTCCAATACTTTTTACTTTATCTGGTATTGTTATTTCTTCCAGAGACTGACATTGATAAAAAGCATACTGGTCAATATTCCTTACATTATTCGGAATATTAACAGATCTCAGGCTGATGCAGCCATAAAATGTATATTGTTCTATATTGGTAATGTTTTCCGGAAGAACAAGTTCTGATATTTTTTTACAGCCCCAAAATGCTCTTTCTCCGATTCTCGTTACTGTATTCGGAATATTAACACTTTCCAGACTGATACAGTCCTCAAATGTATAGCCTGGAATTGTATATATTTTTTCAGGAATATTTACTTTCGTAAGTTTTTTGCATCCGTAAAAAACGTTTGTCCCCATACTTGACAGACTTTCCGGCAACACAACTTCTGTAAGATTTTCGCAATTCTCAAACTCACCATTTCCAATACTTGCCAGTCCCTCTGGAAGTGTTACACTTGTCAGACCGCTGCATTCCCAGAAAACGCCCCAGTCCATTGTCGCAACTTTATCCGGGATTTTAACGCTCTGCAGTTTCGTACAATATGCAAAAGCCTGCTCCCCAATTGTTATAATACTGTCCGGCAGATCAATGCTGGTAAGACTCACACATTTTGTAAACATGCATTCCGGAATTGCTTTAAGATTTTTCGATAATGTTACATGCTCCAGACTTGTACATTCCTCAAACAGTTTTCTTCCAACTTCTACAACGCTGTCTGCAATTGTAACGTTTTCAAGAATGCCACATCCGAAAAAAGCATAATCGCCAATATATGTAATTCCATCTTCCACTGTCAGACTTGTTATCTGGCTCTTGTAACTGTTCCATGGTACCGATGTTTCACTATAATATGGAGGTACCAGACCATTTCCTGAAATTACCAGCTCTCCGTCCTCATATAAAGTCCATGTAACATTATCATTTACAGCTCCACTGGCCGTAACACTCTTCGCAGTCTGCGTATCTACAGAATCTGCACTCTCCCCATCCGAAAACACATCAATCGCAGCTGCATCCGTTTCCTCTTTTTCCAGAGAGTCACCTCCCTGCATATCCTGCTGAAGTTCTTCTTCATTGGATATCTCATCTGAGATATCATTCTGTCCTGAGCTTCCATCAGGAGCTACATCCGCAATATTATTCTGTTCTGCATTTCCATCAGATGCCGCCTCTGAGATATCTCCCTGCACTGCATTCCCACCAGACGCTGCATCCGCAGTATCACCCTGCGCCATACTTACATCAGATGTCCTCTCTGCAATATCCTCTTGCGCCGCACCTTCGTCAAAATTCCCATCTGCTTCTGCAGATGCCGCACTGGCATTTCCAGCCTCCAGTTGTCCTGCTTCTCCATCTGCTATCCCTCCGGAACTGTCCGTCAGAAATCCCGGATCATCAAAAGCAAAAACCTCTGTCGGAGCCGCAGACAAGACCATCACAGATGACAGCATAACTGCCAGAACCTGTTTCAATTTCATTCCCCATCCTCCTGTCTTTTGTCCAATAAAGCGGACATTCACATTCCGCTCTGCTACATGTATATGAACGCAAACACTTCATAACTTACGTTCACACTCTATATCACAATTCTACCCTACATCCCCAAATAAAGCAAAGCCAAACCAGGCATTTCCGGCAGATTTGGCACTACTGCTGATTGTTTCTGCAAGAATTTGTCTAATTTTTTCAACAGTGTAAATCCCTTCCGACGTAAGTTGATCCTGTCCGGAAGCCAGTTCCATATCCCTGGAACATTCCCAAATAATCTCTTATAAGTTAATCAAATATTCATACTACACATTCGGCATAAAAAAAACACACAGCAGTTTTCATTCCTGCCATGTGTCATTAACTATCATTCCACATCTACATCCAGATCAGATAGATATCGCCATCCAAATTCCACCTTATCATGCGTTTCATACACTCACATCCGTCTCTGCCTGTACATCCACCGCCAAACCATCCGAAAAGCAATGGTCGTCAACGTCATACCTGCAGCCATGCTCGCCGCAAAAAGGATCGTATAAATCCCGTCCTTCTGAAAATTCGCCCAGTCCTTCATCATCATCCAGTTCATAGTACGATACAATGCCGCCCCCGGAATCAACGGAATCGTAGCAGAAACCAGAAAAACCGTAACCGGCGTCTTGTGAACCCTCGCCATACACTCCGCATACAAAGTAATCGCCACCGTTGACCAGAAACCACAGACATATGGACTGGGAGTCACAAACTCCACCGCCAGATAAACCGCCCAGGACAAACAGCCCCCCAGAGCCGCAAACCACAATTTTTTACCATGTATATTAAACAACGCCGCAAAACCAAGCGACCCTGTAAAGGATACAATCAGCTGTATGATCTCTCTCATATTTTTCCTCCATATTCATGGACACACCGTTGTCTCTGTTACCGTTCTTCGCCATGATCACATTTCTGCCTGAACCCCCTCAGAACAACAGATTCGCCGCTGTAAAACCAAGTCCCACAACCAGCGCCAGCAAAATCGACTCCATACACCGGATCAAACCCGTGATCGTATCCCCGGAAAACATATCACGCAGCGAATTAGTAAACGCAATACCCGGAATCAGCAACATAATATTACCAATACTGATCAGATCCGCATGATGCCCCAGCCCGATCAGCACAGTAAGATTGGAAAGGACACCACCCGCTCCACAACACAAAAGCACCGTAAGCAGCGAATTCAGCGCCCCCATTTTCACAAAAGCCTCAAACAACTTCAACGCAATACCGATCAACGCCGAAGCGATCATATCATTAAGATCCCCGCCAAAAAAAACAGAAAACGACCCGGAGATCACCGCATAGATCAAAATCTGCGTCCGAAAAGAATATCCCTTTTTATTCCGGATCACATCCAGCCGCCTCTGAATCTCCTCCGGCTTCGGTCGAAACTCACAGATAAATCTGGAAAGCTGATTCAGATCATCCAGCCTCCCCAGATCATTCGCCATCCCCGGCACCCGCCGCGTCTGCGTACAAATCCCGAAATCCTCACCATAAATCGTCGTCACAATACTGGAAGTAATGGAAAAAACATCCGCCCGGGAAGCACCATAAGCCAGGCAGATACGACGGATCGTATCCTCAACACGCCCAACTTCAGCACCACAGCAAAGAAGCTGCTCCCCAATCGTCATCGCATAATACAAATACTGCTCCGCCTCATCCCTCGTCATCCGGCACACCTCCCTGTACAACTATTTCATCCCCATCTATTTTAGGACAGCTAAATATCAAAAGCAACCAAGTTCCCCACGTTTAAATATTCATTTCTTCTATATTTCCTCAAAGCAACAAACTCCCAACGCCCATCAAGCCGACAACGAAACACCCAATACCTCTAAGCCAACAGCAAAGCGCCCAATACCTCTAAGCCGACAGCGAAGCGCCTCGGCCCCCACCACCTCCCGTCAGGCCACAAGGAAACTCAGCCTTTCCTCCCAGCCGTCCAGCGAAGCGCTGACGGCTCATCCAACCTCCGGGAAACCACTCAACCTCACACCCTAATCCAACCTCCCGAGCAGCCGCCTCATACTCTCCGCCTTGCCAGCGTCCGTACCTTATTATCAAAGAAAAAAGCCGCCCAGACAAACAATCCAGGCGACTCCCAAAATCCAATGCTCAGCTCTATATTCAATTAATCACATCTTAAACCAGCTTGCCACCAAGCTCACGGCAGGCAGCCAATCCCTCATCATCAGGAGTATTATTGCAGATAAGCCCCTCATCCTCAACAAGCTCAGCCCCAGCATCCTTAGCTCTGTCGCACCAGGTTCTCATCCATTCACCATCGCCCCAGTCATAGGAACCAAACAGCGCAACCTTCTTACCAGACAGTTTACCCTCAAGATCAGAGAAAAACGGCTCAAACTCACCATCCTCAAGCTCCTCATCCCCCATAGCCGGACAACCAAGAGCCAGAACATCAAAAGAAAGCGCTTTATCCACATCAGCATCAGCCACTTCCATAATCTCAACATCTGCACCAGCAGCCTTGGCACCTTCCTCAACAGCCTGCGCCATAGCCTCTGTGTTACCTGTAGAAGACCAGTAAATAATTCCTACCTTGCTCATCTCAAAAACCTCCTGTTTTAAACTTTATATTATACGCACATCTGAGATGTACAGAGATGCTTCATACCAACAACCTGCAAAATCGAATACCCCGCACGGATCTGCGCCGCCGTAAACTCCCGACACTTATCATAACTGTCAAAAACCCTGCGAGCCTGCTCCACGTTATCATAAACCTTCCAGTAACCACACATCTTGCAGCCACTGCCCCCGAACTTCCGGAAGCCCTTCACATCCTCAATAGGATACCCCAGAAAAAGCCCGATCTCATGAGGAAACTCCGTCTTATGAAAAAATCTCTCTTTCAAACGGACAATCATCTCATCCAGAGAACCATCTATATTATAGCCATCCTGAAGCAAAAGATTCCTGGCCTCATCCTGCGCCAGATATTCCTGCAGCATATCCGGCCGGTACACCAGAAGTAGATAATGCTTCCTGCATCCACAGATGATCTCCATACGGATACCCTCCCGTTCAAGACCCTCCTTATAATCCGAAATGATCTCCGGCAGCTCCGGCATCCTCTCTTTGGAAAAAGAAACAAGATTCGCCGGTTTCATTCCCATTAAAACAGGGGAACAATGATAACCTATGACAGATTCAAATTTTTCACAAGTCATTTGCATTCTCCTTTACGCTTTAGTTAGATTTCTCTAACTATTGTAAATATACTACTGAAGTTAGTCTCTGTCAACTTATTTTTTAAAAATTTTCAATAAGAATTTTTTACTGATAAAATCCCATCATTATGGGCAAAATATACCTGATAAAACAGTCTGACAGATACTTTTTTTATTTCCGATCAGAGCAGACAAATAAAAATATCCTTACTTCATCTGACCATGTAAAGCAAATATACACAAATATATAATAGAAAATTAGTATAGAATTTTATCGCAAAAACTCTTGACAAAATAAGTCCTGTCGTATATTATAATATCAGTAATAATTACTATTACTGATATGGAGGAAATATTATGGCAGCACTTAAATACAGCCGTCAGAGAGAATCGATCAAGGAATTTCTGAGATCCAGAACAGATCATCCAACGGCAGATACAGTATACGAGAATCTTCGGCAGATTTATCCGAATATCAGTCTCGGAACTGTCTACCGTAATCTTTCTCTTCTCAGTGACATCGGCGAGATCCGGAAGCTGACCAATTTCGGAAGCGCGGACCGCTATGATGGACGCGTCGCACCGCACTCACATTTCATGTGTACGAAGTGCAACCGGGTGATCGATATGCAGTCAGACAGTCTCAATGGAATTCTGGAGCAGGCAGCCGCAGAATTTGTCCATGGCAAGGTTTTTGACGTAGATGCAAGCTTCTATGGAATCTGCAAGGAATGCCTTAAAAAAGAAGAAAAACAGTCTTGACAAAATAAAGATCACATGTTACTATAAAACAGTAATAATTACTATTATTAATTAAGAAGAAACACAACTAAACAATAAATTTCAATAAGAAAAGGAGATCATTACTATGGCTAAATGGGTATGTACAGTATGCGGTTATGTTTATGAAGGCGAGCAGGCACCGGAAGCCTGTCCAGTATGTAAAGCACCAGCTTCCAAATTCCAGAAACAGGAAGGCGAGCTCACATGGGCAGCTGAGCATGTTGTAGGCGTAGCTAAGGGTGTCAGCGAAGACATTCTTGCAGACTTAAGAGCAAACTTCGAGGGTGAGTGCTCTGAAGTTGGTATGTATCTTGCAATGGCAAGAGTTGCTCACAGAGAAGGATATCCGGAAGTAGGTCTCTACTATGAGAAAGCAGCTTACGAGGAAGCAGAGCATGCAGCTAAATTCGCAGAGCTCCTTGGTGAAGTTGTAACAGACAGCACAGAGAAGAACCTTCAGATGCGTGTAGAGGCTGAGAACGGCGCTACAGCTGGTAAATTTGACCTTGCTAAACGTGCGAAAGCTGCTAACCTTGACGCAATCCATGACACAGTACATGAGATGGCTAAAGACGAAGCAAGACACGGAAAAGCATTCGCTGGTCTGCTTAAGAGATACTTTGGTAAATAAGAAATCCGCATAAAATCATAAAATAAAGATTTTTAAAAGAGGGAGCCAGATTATATGGTTCCCTCTTTTCTGTTGCATTCAATCTTCCGCACACTGTCCTCGCGTACCTGATCACGAAGCTCTGTCAGATAATCTGAGAATTTCACCTGCTCATCTCCGTAAGTCATCTGCAGATCATATTCCAGCGGGATCCAGGTTTTAATATCGGATTCATTGTGCTGGATCAGAGCTTCCAGCTTGTCCAGAGCTTTGTAAATCCTGGATTCCAGAGTCTGCTGTGCTTCCATTTCCTGATATAGTTCTGCCATCTCTTTATCAAATGGCTCCGGAAGGGTTTTTACCCACTCGCCCAGTACATCCGCTTCTTTTTCCGAATCTTTATCCGTTTTTTCAAAAGCTGGGATATCCCCGGTAAAAGCTTCCCCCAGGTCATGGATCAGACACATTTTCATAATTTTCAGAAGATCCGCATCCGGAAACTCATCGCTGACAAAATAAGCCATCAGTGTAATTCTCCAGGAATGCTCCGCAACACTCTCCCGCCTTCCACCGGATGTGTAGCAATGACGCACCGCATCTTTTAATCTCTCTGCAACGGAAAGTACTTCGATCAGTTTTTCAGGTTTCATATCCATTCACCCTCCTCAGTCTTTTAAGAATGTCTCTCGACAATATTTTTTTCGCTGAGTCAAGCGGATATTCGCAATCCGCTTCGCTACGTAGCTCTACACCAAATAACTGCTCCGCAGTTTATCAGGAGGAGCTTTCACTCCTCCTGATACAAGCAAGTCCCCACCCACTGCTTATTGCTTTTCGCAATTTAAGCAAGGGACTTACTTGATTTGATTAAACTATACCATACATCCCTTCCGGACAAAACATCCAATGCGACTGGCATTCACATTCTGATCGACACCCCACAGCAAAGTCTAAAAAAATTTGTTCCAACTAATTTCTAAAAAAACTATAAATTTTATTGCATTTTTCGCTATAAGCGTCATAATGAAATTATAAACAGAAGAAAGAAGGTGATTGCCGATGGATATCACAGTGTCGGACGAGGTCTCACAGGAATATCATGAGCTTGTGAAAAACATCCTCTGCAACAGAGAATTCCTGAAGCTGAGCCTGTACACCCACCACCAGTGGACCACTCGGCTCATGCACAGTATCAATGTTTCCTACCTCTCCTGGTTCATTGCCAGGAAGCTGGGATGTGACGAGAAAGCCGCCGCAAGGGCAGGACTTCTCCACGATTTCTGTCCTTACGATTTCAAAGCAGAGACACCGACCGGTGAGCATCAGGCGTTCTATCACCCGAAAGCTGCCGCAGAAAACAGTGCCACTCACTTTGATATGACGGACAGAGAACTGGACGCAATTCTCTCACATATGTTCCCTCTGGGACCTCTTCCACGCAACAGAGAAGCCTGGATCATCAGCTTTGCCGATAAAGCCTGTGCCATTGCGGAAGGCTGTCATATCGCCATTGCTCTGGCCAGACGGAACCGGATCGTCATCAATCCGGCCTGATCAGATTTTTTCTGACAGAAACAACAAAAAACAGGGCTGTCATTTCTGACAGACCCTGTTTTTTGGTTTCACATTTCTGTGATCTTTAATTTCTTATCAATTTCCTATTTTACAGTAACTTTGCATTTTGCAGTAAATTTGCCGGCTTTTACAGTGATCACAGCAGTTCCTTTTTTCTTTGCTGTGATCTTGCCTTTTGAATCTACTGTGGCAACGCTTTTGTTGCTGGATGTATAAGTGATCTTTGCAATTGCTCCTGACGGATAAAGCTGTGGTTTTAATGTGTATGTTTTACCCTTTGTGATGGTTTTCTTAGTCGGAACATTTTTGATTGCTTTTAATGCAGGCGCTTTTTTCACAGTTAATGTTACCGTTGCTTTCTGCTTTCCGGACTGTACGGTGATCGTTACTTTTCCGACTTTTTTCGCAGTGATCACACCTGTGCTGCTTACAGTAGCGATCTTGGTGTTGCTGCTCTTGTAAGTAATTTTCTCCTGAGAATTGGATGGTGTTACAACCGGTTTCAGGGTATATTTCTTTCCGGTTGTAAGGCTCAGTGTCTTCGGTACTTTTGTGAGCTTTGTTGTTCTGATCATTTTTACGGTTACAGTTACTTTTGCGGTTTTTCCACTTGCAAGAGTTACTGTGATCACTGCGGTTCCCTCTTTGGAGGTTGCTGTGATCTTACCGTTTTTGTCTACAGTTGCAACTGACTTTTTGGAGGATGTCCAGCTCTTGACGTAATCTCCCTTTGCAAGTCCTGTTGCCCTTACGGTTACAGACTGTTTCGTTTTCAGTGCCAGTTTTGTTGCTGTAAGTTTAACGGTTGGTGTAAGTTTCTCGCCAACAGTTTTTGTTGTCTTCTCGCCACAGAAATCACAGGTGCTTTCCTGTTTCTCTGGAGCAAATACGGTTGCAGAGCTTACTTTTTTCCAGGTTGTGTAGCTATGCTCATGTGCCTTGGCAACAACCTTGGCATCTACCGGAATATAGTACTCATATGGTGTTTTTACGATAGCTGCTGTATAAGTTCCTTCTGCCGGTGCATTAAGTGTTACATTTCCGTTCTCATCGGTGGTTCCTGTTGCTACTGTCTTACCTTCGCTGTCACGGAGTTCTACGGTGATATCCTTCTGTGCAGAAGCCTCCTCACCCCATGCTGCCTTAAATCCTTTTACATTCAGGATAAAGTCTTTCTTAGCCATGATGTCGCATGCAATGCTGTCAAAATACAGATATTCGTCACTGTATCCTGCTGTGTCATTATAGAAAAATACGTTTAAAACATCTCCGCTGTTCAGAACGGCTTCATTACACATGCTTCCATATCCACTGTCACCCAGCGGCATTTTGTTGTTTACAAAGAAGCTTACATTAGCAGTAGTAACTCCAAACGCTTTGCTGATCGAGCCACTCTCATTTACTACCAGGTAATCTTCCGGTGCTGCCTTAAATGCATCTCCGTACATTGCTGCATGAAGATCTGCAAGTGCGTCAAGAACAGTTACCTCTGCCTGTACTTTCTCCGGTTTTACATATCCGTAAAGTGCTGCGTCTGTAGCCTTTACTGTAAGGGCCTGTGTTTTTCCGGCTGTGTTTGCTTCGGTACCGGCGATGACAGTTACATCAGCACTCTGCGGAATCCTGGAATCCTGGCAGTCTTTCATAGCCTTGGCAAGGGCTGTGATTGCTTCTGTCTGCTGTGCTTCTGTTGCCTCGGCGTTATCGGAAACTGCCTGTGCAGCTTTGATTGCTTCGGAAAGGGCATCTTTTGTTCCTTCCGGATACTGTCCTGCTTCTGTTCCCTCTGTGATGCTCTCAAGAAGTGTATTTGCTTCCTGGATCTTAGCTTTCAGAGCTTCGCCTTCTGCTTTTGTTCCCTTTACGGTTACTGTAACAGATGCTTCCTGTTTATAAAGTTTCTGAAGTTTTGCGTTATCCAGATGATCTTTTGCAAACTGGCCATATTTCTCACTGGAAAGAAGAGAACTGATGGTGATCTGTGTATTGCTCTCCGGTCTGTTTACAACAAGGTTTTCATGCTGGATCACTGCGTTGTTGGAAGATTTGAAGTGATTGTATCCCTGTCCTTCCATGATCCACGGGTTATCAAAATAATCATCTGTGATGATACCTGCGCCTGTTTTGTCATCTGCATTGTATACCCAGACAGCTTTTCCTTCGTTGTCCAGATACATTTCCTGGAATGCGTGAAGGTTTGTGGTAATGCTGTCCGCGTCGGCATTGTCACCTTTGATACCATCGAAATAATGGGCTTTTGCGTAATCCATCATAGCAATTTCTGCGTCCAGCTTTTCGTTGATATCTTTTACGGAAACTGTGATCGGGATCTCTTTTGTGGCAGTTACGCCTTCTCTTGTGAAGGTAACGATAAGATTTGCTGTCGTATCTTTATCATACGTAAACAGATCCACCGCTGCTCTGTATCCGTTGATCTTCATCAGGTTCGCATCACTGGAGGTTACTGTGATCTCTTTATTATTGAATACATACTCACCGTTTTCATCTTTGATCATTGTGTAACGAGGAAGCTGGATGTCACCGGTACAGTTCGCTGTATCAAGCTGTGTCTGCGTTGTAAAATCCTTCAGCTGATCTGCTGTATAATATTTATCCAGAATCGCCTTTAATTCTTCCTCAGTCGGTGCCTGGCTTCCGCTTCCCTTTACCGTTACTTTGAAGGTTTTTGTAATGGTTCCGAAGCTGTCGGCTTTTTCAATATACTCATTAAGGAGTATATCGTTTGCCTTAAAGGTAGCTGTCAGAGTAACCTCTGTGTCCTCTGTTTTCGGGTTGATCTTTCCGGTTCTCGGATAGATCGGGGAATCGATGGACGGATTCTGGATAGAGATCACATCCGGATCAGAAGATTCCCATGTTACGGTAGACCATATATTACGCATGCTGGTACCCATGCAGCCCGGAAGTGTCAGATCAGAAGTTACTTCCTCCTGTGACGCATTATTTCCTTTTATGCTGTCCCAGGTAAGCTGGTCAGCCTCTGCCTGCATTTTGCCTCTGAAATATTCCTGATCCCAGCTGACAGTTACTCTGCGGCTCTCAGATACTGCAGACGCGTTGTTGCAGGTAAACTTAAAGGTGCAGTCCAGGCTCTTGGAATACACACCCATGCTGTTCAGATCACTCTTTACATAATGAATGGTTCCGTCAGTGCCGATATAATCCGTATCCTCAGATGTTGCAAGAGAAACCTTTACATTGGATACATCTACATCCAGATTGTACTTTTTGACTTTTGCCAGTACCATGTCCGCAATGTTAGAATCGGTTCCGTAAACAGGACGTAAGGTTCCGAATTCTGCGTCAAAGGCTTTCTTTACTGCGTCTACCGCTGCCTGATCTGCAGGATCGATATTGGACTGAAGGGTGACAGGGAAGGTATAATCGCCTGCCTCATCCGGTACGGTGAAGCTTCCGGATGCTTCTTTATATCCGTCTTTTGTGATGGTATATTTGTACTCTTTGCCTGCCTGGAGCTTGTAGCTTCCGTCTTCCTGCGGTCTGAGAGTTGTATACCAGCCTTCTTTTACTGTGATATCCGCGTCTGTGATGGTTGCTCCGTCATTTCCTGTCACTGCGAAAGTTGTATTTCTGTATACGATCGGAGAAAGCTTTACTTCTATATCTCCGCTTGCAGATGGAAGGATCGTCTGTGTATATTTATCGTATCCGTCTGCGGTTACTGTCAGTGTATACTCGGAACCTTCTACCAGTGTATAGCTTCCGTCGTCTGCCGGAGTAAGGGAACTCCAGTCTTTCTGAATATCTACGGTTGCGCCTTCAATGGCTTCCCCTGTTTTTGCGTTTACCGGTTTGATATTTACGGTATAGTTCTTCTTTTCCGGAGCCAGAACGATGGTGAAGTCCTGTGTTGCAAGCGCTGTTGCAGTTCCGTCGTTGATCGCTGTTGTGTCTGTATCAAGGGCAAAAAGTTTCAGGGTTGCTGTGAAGGTGTATGGACCCTGCTCTGCGGTAGGTCTTGTGATACTTCTGCTACCGTTTGTCGCCGGAGCTTTATAGCCAACATACGGATTATCCTTATCAATGTACCATCCTGTTTTATAAACAGTATTCACATATTTTAATCTCATACTTCTGATAGCATATCCGCTGGTCGGGATCGTAAGGGCAACATTGTAAGTAAGACCATCCTCACTTTTTGTAACGCCTGTACCGCCACTGGTTATGATCTTATTGCTTCCGTCAATAAAGTTTTCTTTCAGATAAGCCTGGGCTTTTGCCTGCTCGTCCTCTGTGCTTCCTTCGCTGCTCTCCTCAGCCTGTGCAGCCGGAACATCAACTACTTCGTTTTCTCCTGCGCTGCTTTGTCCCGCAGCGGTTTCTCCGTCCGAAAAATCATCCTCTGTGACCTCTTCTGTCACTGCCTCCCCATTATCAGAGAAGGCTTCGGCAGTTAATTCTCCGGGAAGTTCTCCGGCAAAGGTAGTAGCCGGTGCACCTACGGTGGTAAGTGTCACAACAGCTGCCATTGCAACTGCCTGCATTTTTTTCTGCAGTTCTTTTCTAAGCATCTTTTTACCTCTCTTTCTTTTTCTCGGTACAGATTCCTGTGCCATTTATTACATCTTGTGAAGACCTCCGGTGAATTCAGCCTTCACAATAATGTTCACACTTTTTATTTCTTCCTCTTGTAACGGATCTCCCCTGCGATCTGCAATCCCATGGGCAAAAGCAGCAGCACTGCGTAAGCCACATAAAATACAAAAGACATGGGAGTAACCGGATTCATAATGATCTCCGGATTATAATAGATCTCTGTCTGGTCCAGAAGAATGGCCGATGCCACAAAAGTCAGACAGAGAAAGATCATCACAACAAAACTTCTGTCTCTGTTATCAAAACGATAAATGGAAAAAGCCGTTCTTCCCCGGAGCGAATAACCCCTGCTCTTCATGGAAACCGTACTTTCCACAAAATCCTCCAGCGTCCAGGTGATCACAATGGAGATCAGGCTTAATCCGTGCAAAAATCTCTCCAGGATATTTCCCTGCCGTACCCCTTTCCCAATACCCTCTCTGGATATCTCAATCTTCCTGGCACGTTCCTTCACTCTCGGGACACACCGCAAAAGTATGGACAGAAACAACGACAATCTGGGCGATATCCTTCCGAAAAGATATACTACTTTATCCGATGACACCACAGCGAACACACAGGAAAAAAACATGATCACTGCTGCCACGGTGGTTCCGCGGACAATTCCATATACCACAGATTCCAGGGTAATCTGGTTTCCGATAAAATTCTGACGGAGATTTGTCACTCCGAAATGATTGTAATAGGAATACCAGGCCGCATACAGAAAGATCAGCGGAATCAGACACAGATTGAAGATCACCGCTCTTTTCCCATTGAGTTTTACGGAATATACAAATGCGCAGACATAAGATATCCCAAGGAATACCGGATGATGAAACCATATGGTACATACGATTGCTGCCGCAAAGTAGATCAGGTTTATCACCGGATGGTAACTGTCAAATCTCATCTTCCTCACCCATCATTCCGTATTTGATCCGGATTCTCTCAAGCTTCTCCATCATCGGTTTACACAGGATCAAAAGTGTCAGTGCTGTTGCAACTCCATGTACAATATTTACCGGAAGGCCTGACATATAGATCGCGCCTACAGAAGCCCGGGTAAAGTTTGTTACCATAGTAAAAACAGAGCAGGTGTCAAGAAGCGGTCCCACAATACACAGAATGATCAGAAAACCGATCACTGCCGTGCGGATCCTCTTTTTCTCTGTCATGATCCCTTTTCTTGCAAGAAGCCCTGCCAGAAGTCCTCCGATCCCGTAGGCAAACATCTGCCACGGAGTCCAGGGTCCCTGTCCGAAGATAAAATTGCTCACAAAAGCTCCAAGAGCTCCTGTCAGAAATCCCGCTTCTGCGCCAAAAGCCATTCCTGTGATCATAATGATTCCCAGCATGGGCTTAAAATGCGGAAGCATGATAAACGCAGCTCTGGAAGCCACTGCAATGGCACACATCACGGCGATCGTTACCAGCTCTCTTGCCTGGGGTTTCCTTTTTTCGTAACTGAGCAAAAACGGGATTATAGAATAAACGATCAGGATCAGGCTGCACAGATAATATTTTCGATCTCCGAAATGCCAGGACACCATCAGAGTCACCGGCATCAGGATCAGGATCAGTACATAGCCCAGGATCCTTTTTAAAGTCCAGTATTTTACAGATTCTGTCTGCATAATTCGATCACATCCTCATTTGTAATAGCGTTTTCAAAGATATGGCGGCTCATCCTGTTTGCTGCCGTTGTATAGAAACTGTTCTGTGAAAAGAAACGATTTGGTGTATTTGTGGTGATGATGCTGCCATCAAAAAACATACTTACCAGATCTGCGTATTTTGCACAGAATTCCACATCATGAGAAACCATGATGATCGTCACTCCCTGTTTCTTCAGATCCTTCAGGATCTCTGCAAATTCCAGCTTGAAGAAATTATCAATTCCTTTGGTAGGCTCATCCAGCAGAAGGATCTTCGGATCTGTGAGGAGCACTTTTGCCAGCGCCGCTCTCTGCTGCTCTCCTCCGGAAAGATCATAAGGATGATGTTCCAGAAGATGGGAAATATGACAGGTTTCCGCTACTTTTTCAATCCTGCTCTTCTTCTCTTCATCCTTTCCGCGAAGCATTTCTTCCAGATCTTCCCGAACTGTTTTTTTCACAAAAAGGCTCTGTGGATCCTGAGGAAGCATTGCCAGTAAATGGTCAAAAAGTTCTCCGGACTTATATTTCTTCACAGGTTTTCCCTGGATCAAAACTTTTCCGCGATAAGGCTTACAGATGTTGCTGATCGCTTTCAGGGTCGTGGATTTTCCTGCGCCGTTTCCGCCAACAATGGCAAACAGGGAATTTTGCGGTACCTGGAACGTGATTCCTTTCAATACATCCGGCGTGTCTTTTTCGTAACGGAACCAGACTTCTTTTACCAGAACTGCCGGATCTTTTACTTCGTCCGGATCTGTGGTGATCTTTTCCTCGATTCTGGTAACAGCCGGCGTTTTTTCTTCAAACATGTGACTTAACCAGTCACCGCCCTCTCTGACTGTAAGAGGACATTTTATGGTTTCTTTCTCCGGCTTCAGGTTCTTTTCTTCCTGGAATTTTTTTACTCCGTAATAAATCTGTACCGGTGTGGGCATTGCCGCAAACATGTCGTTGTTTCCGTTTTTCAGGAAATCACCGATCTTTCTCGGTTCATCGTCTGCAATGATCTTTCCGTCTTCCACCACCACAACTTTATCGGATGCATAAAAAATGTCTTCCAGTCTGTGCTCTGTAATGATGATCGTTGTCCGCAGCTCCCGGTTGATCTTTCGCACTGTATTCAGAAAATCCGTAGCCGCAATGGGATCCAGCTGACTGGTGGGCTCATCCAGGATCAGGATACTTGGCTGCATGGCCATAATGGAAGCCAGGTTCAGAAGCTGTTTCTGCCCTCCGGAGAGTTCTGTCACGTTTTTATGGAACCAGCCCTGGATGCCGAAATAACTGGCCATCTCTGCTACACGGAGACGGATGGTCTTCTGATCCATGCCAAGACTCTCCAGCCCAAATGCCAGCTCATGCCACACCTTATCTGTGACGATCTGGTTATCCGGATTCTGCATAACGTACCCAATTCTGGACGACTGGGTCCGAAGATTCGCATCTTTCAGAGGTTTTCCTTCAAAAAATATCTCGCCCTCTGTTTTTCCGTGAGGCGCAAGTACGCTTTTCAGATGTCTTAAGAGTGTAGTCTTGCCACTGCCGCTTTTTCCGCAGACTGTGACGTACTGGCCTCTCTCGATCTTTAAGTTAATATGGGAAAGAGCCGGCTTCTTTTTTTCTGTAGGATAATAGAAGCTCAGATCTTTGATCTCAAAATGTACCATATGATTTCCTCCGTAATATTAACTGCTGTAGGAAGAGCCAGAAACGCTCCGTAGGCAACTGCTCCTACAACGGTATATGGGCTCATTGCCACCAGAAATTCCGGTGTGTACTGCGCGCTGCTGCCGCCCATGATACAGCAGAAGATCACAATGGCAAGAAAACCCGCCATGATCGCCAGCAGGATCTTATCTCTTTTTTCAAAACGGTACAGGGAAAATGTCGTTCTTTTCCCGGTACCAAACCCACGGCTGCGCATACTGTCTGCCATGATGATGCCGCCTTCCAGAGCCCAGGAGGTCATCGCGGATACGATGGTCAGTCCATGCTCTGCTTTTTCTTTTGTGGTTCCATTCTCTGCGGACATGCCGATGCTTTTTCTTGCATTGCCGATCTGCGCGATCTTTTTTTCGTAGTTAGGCAGAAGACGCAGGATCATCGTCAGCACCAGCGAAACCGATGGAGCTGCTTTTCCAAACAGGTACAGGAACTTATCGCTGGTCATCACAAAACTGTAGGAAGCAAACCATAAAAGAATGGTCACTACCATCGCAGCAAGGCTTGTTCCGTACGCAAGTGCCTCCAGCGTGTAGGGCCGGCCGTTCCACCAGGTAAACAGAACCCTGTCTCCGTAGGTGTTAAACAAAGGATTGATAAAGGACAGCATGAGAAAAAGCGGAATCATTCCAAACAGAAAACTCTTCGCCTTTCTTCCTTTTACGGTAATGTAAAAAGCCGCTGCTGTGATTGCCGAAACTGCCAGAAAAACCGGATGGATCAGCATCATCCCCAGCAAAAACGCGCCAATATAAAAGGTAAAATTGATTACCGGATGAAAGGTGGAAAAAGTATCTTTTTTTTCATTCATTTTTATTTTTCACCTTTATCCTTCTTTTTTCTGCGACTGTCCGCGATCTGTACACCGCCCAGGATCACTACCAGGATCAGCGCTGCTCCGCCGGCTGCGATCCACGGCCATACCGGTTTCTTCTTTTCCTGCCCGGAAAGTATCTCGTCGGAATCTCCCATAAATCCTACGATTCCGTAAGAAGAAAATTCTGCCGCGTCAAAGGAAATATAGCTGTCTGATATCTTTCCTTTCAGGAATTCCACTTTTCCCTTATCTGTGATATGTACAATCATACAGCTCTTATAATCGCCCAGATCTGCCATTGGAAGCTGCACCTTCAAAATGTCCTTCGGCTTCCAGTCATCCCCGGTAAGGGTATCTACAAAATGAATTTCATTCAGGGAAAGTACCTCGGATTTTTTGCCCAGGACTTTCTGGATGGTCTCCACTTCGCTTTCGTCTGCGATCTTTGGATTTACCACCATTTGTACATACCACGGTAATGCCTCATCCTTGTTGTCATCCAGATTCGTTCCGGTAGCCTGGTCAAAATGATATTTTTCACCAAGAGCGGTAAGAAGCTTTTGGAAGGATTGATAGGTTTTCTCTTCCTGAACTGCTTTCTTTTCCCCTTCGGAAAGTTTCTCATAATTTTTCCAGGTTTTTCCAAGTTCTTTGATCTGCTTTTCGGAATAGTCATCAATCTTTGACGGATACGGATCTTTTCTCTTTTTGTCGAAAAACGTCTTCATTTCGCTGACAACTTTTTTGGATGCCGTTGTCTCAGTTGCTTTTGTTTCGGCTGCAGACGTCTTGGAATCTGTTTTATTGGAATTTGCTTTTTTGGTACTTGCAGTGCTCTTCTTGGCGGAAGATTTGCTGCTTCCTGTTTTGGAAGAGGATTTGCTGCCGCTTCCTACAGTTGCTGATTTGGTGGAACCTCCGGCAGATTTTGTTTTGGACGGATTCGCTGCCCCGGGAGTTGCCGTTGGTTTCGGTGTTACCAGGTTTACCTTGGAACCCGGTTTTCCTGACGGGCCGGATGGTTTTGTGGTAGGTGTGGGTTCTGCTGCTTTTTTTAACTGCTGCAGTGCCTTCTCCGCTGCTGTCAGAACAGAATAGTTTGTAACCTTCTTTTTCTGAGCGGAAGAAAGGGAATTATAGGCTGTTTTTGCATCTGTAATCTTTTCTTCACTGGACAATGTTACTTTTCCGATCTTTGAGATCAGACCTTCCACATACTTCACTTCCACATCCTGAGCCTCCGCATAGGCTTTGAGAAGCTTATCCTTATTTGTCTTGGAGATAACCGCTTTCTGTGTGGAATTCAGTCCATTGTATGCGGCATATGCAGTAATCACTTTCTGGAAATTACTCATGGTGATCTTTGACGGAAGTGCCTCGATCAGTTTCGTCACTTCTGCCGCTTTTTCCTTGTCTGATTTGATCGCCACATCGGTCATATCATAAAGGGAATTTTTCCCGTTTTTCATTCGGCTGTATGCAGTCATTGCGTAGTATGCCTGTTCCGTTGCCATCTGGTCATAGCCATTTCCGGCAACATGGAGAAATCCCTCTTTTCCGTCGTAGTAACTTAATAATCCCTGAAGAAGGGACTTTCCGTTTTTGATAAAGCGGGAATCCTTATCACAGTCGATACCAAGTGCCGAAAGTCCGGTCACTACCTGGGAACAGCTCTCGGAGGTGCTGTGTCCCATAGTTCCGAAAGTTCCGTCCGAAAGCTGCATAGAGGAGAGTTTTTTCAGCGCTCTGTCTACTGCCGCTTTTACGGAAGAATTACTCTTATAATATGGTGCCAGAGCCTGCAATGCCATTCCTGTCACGTCACTGTCTGCTCCGCCCATGATGCTCCATCCGCCGCCGGATACTTCCTGCGACAGAATGTTGTTGATCAGTTTTTCCCTGGTTGTCTGCGTTTTTCCGACCGCTGCTTTCGGGATCTCATAATCATGGCTGTCAAAGGCGATCAGAGCCCATATCGTTCCGTTAACTCCCTGCCATACTGTCTGGTCGAAATCGGACAGCGGCTGCAGAAGATTGTATCCTCCTACATCGGTAACATCTTCTCCAATGGCTGTAAGCGCCAGAACTGCCCTGGAATATTCCGTATATTTTTTATCATGGAGTACACCTTTTTTCTGTTTCACCACATCCACAAGATTGGATTTATAACGGCTGTAAACCGATGCGTCCACAGGCTGGCCGCTTCGCATAAGGCCGATCACCATCCATTCGCCGCACAGCGTTCCGTTTACAGGTGCGCTTTTTTCTGCCATGGATGCCAGATGTTCTCCGGTTTCTTTATAAATGGTATTAAAACTTGCCGTATTGGAAGCAGAAGCTGCCTCTGCGTCTCCGGATGAGAAAAGTTCCTTTTCCGTATCCTTTGCCGCGGATTTCTCCTGAGCCTTCTGTGCTTCTGATACTTCCAGTTCCGCCGCGTCTTTCTTTTTCAGAGTTACGGCATAAACATCTCCGTAACCTTCCTGATCCTTTGCGGTAAAAAGATAGGTCTCCTGATTTTCTTCCAGGTGACAAAGGTAAGAATCTCCGTCTACAGGAGTCCAGTCCTCATCTCTTTCTCCTTTTTCGTAATAGGTCAGATCATCTCCGTCCGGATCCTGAAAGATCTCACTGAGAGATACGTTCCAGTAACCTTCGGTTTCGTAAGTTTCACTTTCCGGGATGTCTTCCTGACGTTTGGGAAGATGATTCTCGGAATCGTTTTCGGCGATGTCCGTGTCTTTTTTATCGGTATCTTCAGCGGCAGGATCTTCACCTCCGATGTTCTCACCACCAGATTCTCCGGTATTGTCCTCTTCGTTACCGGTGTTCTCACCAGCTTCATTGCCGGAATCTTTCCCGTCATCAGCCGCATTTCCACTGTCTTCACTTCCGGAATTTTCGCCGTCCGGATCCGCATCTTTTTCGTTCCCCGAATTTTCTGCGGTATCACCTGATGTATGATCTGCAGCCGGATCTTCTTTATCCAATGCTGCCGGATCCTTCTGCTCTCCGTCCTTTTTCCCATCTGTAGCATCCAATCCACTATGGTCTTCAGCGGACGGATCCAACACCTGAAGACAGACAGTCTTACTTTCTACGTAAGCGTTTTCGTCTGTTTCTTCTGAATTCCAGATCCGGACTTTGTAGTAGAAGGTTCCGGCTGTATCTGTAACCGGTGTATACTCCTGTGTATCTTCATACTCCGGCTGGCTGTTTTCCCCCTGCTGTTCCCCGGTCTGTTCTTCTTTTGTCTTTTCCTGGCTGTCGGACTTTCCTATTTTGTAAAAATTCTCGTTGTCATCACTTTTCAGCCACAGATATTTCAGCTTGCCGGATTCTTCCGTCTGAACCTTTAAAGGCTCTGCCTTTTCATTGAGATCATATGTAATGGTCTCCTCCGACAGGTCCTCCGTGATCACCGGCAATTTTTTTTCTGCTGTGTCAGAAGCTTCTGATCCAAACGATCCGAAATCGGAACTTTCGTCTGTTTCTGCCGCCATAATTGAAACAGGAGCTCCCGGCTGCCCCACAAGAGCAGCCGTCAGCATCAGTGCCAGAAATTTTTTTCTCTGCATATCTTTTACTCCCTTTGCTGTCACTCACCGTTATATTCCGCACCGACATCCGCGCCAAGACCATTGCAGGTAAAGCACCACACAATGTCGTCTCCGTCCTCCAGTGTGTACTTGGAACATCCGTAATTCGGGAACCATCCGTTTACTTTATACATCCATCCGGACTGTGCTCCACAGTCAAATTCATACAGGTTGTTGATTCCCTGAATATAGTAACTGTCATACATAGGCGTCCAGGAATATTCCAGCTGGATTCCGGCGTACTCACAAACTCTCTGAAGTACTTCAAAAACGGTTTCTCCCTCTGTAAACTCTACGGTACTGGTATCCAGGATCACTCCGTTTGCCGGCACATAAGCTTCTTTTCCGGCTGTCAGATTGTCCATATTATTAAGGATGGTATCGCAGAGGATCGTGATGGTACACTGCTTGGTATCCTGAGAATCCCCGTCACCGGAACCATCATCAGAACTGCCGTCATCGGATACATCTCCATCACTGCCTGCGGTGTCTTCTCCGGAAGAATCCGTCTCATCCTGAGAAGCATCCGGTGTGTATTCCTGTGTTGTGTTCTCTCCGCTGCCTGCAGTGTCTGCGGTATTTCCGTCTGTTGTATCGGAATTCTGTTTCGCAGATCCATCTGCAGACTTTTTATCATCCGATTTTTCTGAAGTCTTCGGAATCTTGTTTGTAGAATTTAAACTCTTCTCAAGAGCTGCTTTCTTCTCTGCGGCTCTGTCATCCAGAACTTTCTGAAGTTCCTCCGGTGTAAAACATAAACTGTCTTTATCTGCGCATCCCAGCAGCTGCTGGATCATATATTCATTTAATGCTCCTGCTGAGATCTTACTTGTTTCTACTTTCCAGCTTCCGTCCTCACTTTTTGTCATCTGAGCACTTTCGCCGGCTGTTACGGTTGTGGTTTTTCCGTCTGCTCCGGCCAGTTCCACTTCATCCTTAAATACATACACAGCGCCGCTTCCGGACTGTGCGCTTACGGAAAAGACTCCTGTCTCAAAGGTAAGCGTATTTTCATCAAGAGCGATCTCTGCTTTTCCCACAGAATCCGTAAGATCCGCAAAAACCTCTCCCTGATCCGCAGTAAGTTTCAAATTGTTTTTTTCTACGGATTCCGCAGTAAGTTTCGTATTTGCGTTAAGTGAAAGTGTATTGTTTTCTCCGGCTGAAAGCTCCGCTGTGGTTCCGTTCTTCGTCTCAAGAATATCTCCGGCTCTCAATGCCACATTTTTTTCCAGGCCGTAGCCCACACCGTTTCTCTGAATATTGGCCACACCTTTTACGTTCTTTGTCATAAGAACGCTGTCCGATCCTTTATCAAACCATCCTTTCAGATTTCCCACTGCCATCACTCCGCATCCGGCAATGACCAGGATCAGTACTACCATGATCACATTAAACAGCGTCTTTTTCCTCTTACTTTCCATTCTTCCTCCTTTTCTCTGCACAAAAAAAGCAACAAAAAAGGTAACGGAAAATAATCCCTCTTTTCCAAGGGGATTCCGTTACCTGATAGATGTTCCTATGCGCAAACCAATGCTACCTTACATGAAAGAAAAACCGCCCGCCGACTGTACGGCATCGCACTTACATGTACAGGAATCACACCTGTTTGCACGTCTTTCTTTTCTATGAAATTTTATACTGAAATTATAGTTTATTTCCTCTTGTCTGTCAAACGAAAACCCGGAAAACAATTGTATCTGTCCTTTTTCTGTGATATAATAATCAGACACCCAAAAATATTAAATATAGACGTTTTCAAGTTCCGGTTTTTTCCTGCAGAAAACCGGATTAAAAGGGAATAAGGTGAGAATCCTCAACAGACGTGCTACTGTATTTGCTTAGTTTATCCGTGAACCATTGTAATTTATCGTATAAGAAGGGGATAAACGTGACTGCATAAGTCAGGAGATCTGCTTGGAAATACTGCCGGCTATTACACGTATGATAAATGGAGAATTCTTTTTTGACATCGTATCTGCCTGTGATGCGGTGTCTTTTTTTATGTTGAAGGAGACTTTTTTATGTCAGGTACTTATTACAGATCCAGTCGTGTCATTTCCAAAAACAACGCAAGAAACTATCTTTCCTCAAATGTAAAGATCCCTGCGCCAATTGAATATATCGCGTCGGAAGCTTTTCAGAAAAAGACCAAGATCTCCTCTGTCTGTTTTCCGGACACGCTTAAAAATATCGGCGCCAGAACCTTTCAGGGCTGCACTCTTCTGAAAGAAGTATTGCTTCCCACCCAGGTGGAAAATATGGGATCCAACGTATTTTCTCAATGTAATTCCCTGAAAAAAGTCATTCTTCCTCAGGCACTTTCTTCTATCCCGAGAGCCGCCTTTCAGGAGAACCGAAAGCTTGGATGTGTGATCTTTCCCCATGATTCACAGATTTCCCGGATCCGCTCCGAAGCTTTTTCACAGTGTACCTCCCTGGAATCCCTTCAGCTGTCTTCCGCACTTACCCTCATCGAAGACCGTGCTTTTTACCGCTGTAAAAATCTCCGTTCCGTGGATTTCCCGGAAGGTCTGAAACGTATCGGAAAAGAGGCTTTTTATTTTTGTGCCATAGAAGAACTTCATCTTCCCCAGTCCCTGGAATTTTTGGACGAAAGCGCATTTTTTAAGTGTATGAATCTTACTTATGTCTGTCTTCCCACAAATATCCATTATATCGGCAAATGGGTATTCCACGGATGTAACCGTATGAAATATCTGGAGATCCGACACGATCCCGATTTTATCGGGCCATGGATCATCAACCGTGCCTGTACCATCCGGTGTTATAAAGGTTCCAAAGTAGATGAGTATTGTAAGGAATTTGATTTTAAAGTTGAATATTTATGATCAAATGATCAAAAACGGCATTTTTTCACATTTCATTCTGTGAAAAAATGCCGCTTTTATTTTTCAGGGGATAACAGCTTTATTTAACTGTTACCTTGCATGTTACTTTTTTGCTTCCGCTCTTTACGGTGATCACTGCTGTTCCTGCTTTTTTTGCTGTGATCACACCTGTGCTGCTTACGGTTGCCACGTTCTTATTGGAAGAAGTGTAAGTAATCTTCTCACCGGATGTGAACGGTGTACGTACCGGTTTCAGGGTTGTCTTTGCTCCTTTTTTCAGAGTAAGGGCAGATTTTACACCTGTGATCTTTGTTGTTTTTACTGTAGATTTCTGAACAGTTACTGTGATATAAGCTTTCTTTTTGCTCTTTAAGGTTACGGAAACTTTTGCTGTACCAGCTGTTTTTCCGGCTTTAATCACACCTTTGCTGCTTACAGTTACGATCTTTTTGTTGGTAGTTCCCCATGCCTTTACAGCATCACCGTTGGCAAGTCCTGTTACTTTCACTCTGGATGTGGACTGATTTACTTTCAGAGTGATCTTTGTTGCGTTCAGTTTCAGGGTTGGAGTCAGTTTTTTGCCGTAAGGTCTGGTTGTCTTTGTTTTATAACCGCATTTGGAGCAGACTTTTGTCTGTACTGCCGGTTTGAATACGGTTGCTTTTGTTGTTGTTTTCCAGGTGTAAGTATGTCTTGTCTTCGGGATACTTACTGTCTTTGTTGCGCCGCAGACTGTACAGGTATATGTTTTCACACCTGCTGTTGTACAGGTAGCTGCTTTTGTTACTTTACCTTTGTCATAGGTATGTGCTGCATATCCGTTCTTTCTCTCATTGCTGGAGATGTTGCACCAGGAATTTTCGTTTTTGGAATTTGCACATTCATGCCAGTGGGCGTTTTTGTCAAATGTCCATGCTGTCTCCCAGACATGATTCTCTTCTTCCGGATAGTAGTCTGTGTAATGAAGAACGATCTGGTCATTGTTCTTTACTTCCTGCTCGGAAACTCCAAGATCCGGATAAGAGCCGTTTAATGTATACATCCATCCGCTGTATTTTCCGTTTGTAAACTCGCCAAGTGTAACATCACCTTTTGTGATGGACGCAATGTAGTTTCCGGATGGATTCTCGCATGTCATGTTGTTGGCAAGTAATGCTGCGTCAATGACATCTTTTGCCGTAGAGCCTTCTACAACGGTATACTCACTCTGCTCCAGCCAGGTCTCCAGATTTCCTGCATAGTAGGTATGATACTGATGATCTTTATCACTGTCGTGAACCTGGTCACCTAAGATCGTAAGGGAAACTTTGATCTTCGGCACTACCAGTTTGGTAAGCTTATCTGCATCTGCACCGAGAGGATCATCGGTACGGTTATGCTGTGCTTTCGTTGCACCGGAAATACTTGGCCTTCCGTTTTCTGAATTGTAATAAGTTACGCCTTCCACAGGTGTGGGATTTGCATAATTTGTATCAACGAAATCGATCGCTCCGATTCCTTTTACATCTTTACAGGTATACTCATTGTTCTCGATGATGTTGTATTTATCAATACCTTTGATGTAACCGATCACACCGCCGACACGTGTTCCGTTTGTTGCGCTTACCGTTCCCTCAAAGGAGTTGTTCTGAATATACTGGATACCGTTGTCCCAGCACTGTACCATACCGGTCTCAGAACCAAGGATACCACCTACATAGTCATTTCCTGTGATCGTTCCGTTGGAATAGCAGTCCTGAATCGTTACACCTGGTGTGTTCGGCGCAGAAGATTCACCCCACCGTGTTCCGCCGTATCCGCCGCCGGAAATACCACCTGCGTAATTTCCGCTTGCAGTTACGGTTCCGTAGAACTTACAGTTTTTCAGTGCATAGGTTCCCATAGACTGACCTTTGTTTCCGCTGATACCGCCTACGTATTTTGTTCCGTAGACATCTGCGTAACTTACGCAGTTCTCGATAGTTCCGTTGAAGTCACCACCAAAGGAACCGATATTGGACTGTGCTTTGTCATATCCGATCACAACACCTTTTTCTACAGTACTGTTGGTGATGGTGATCTGGTTCTGTCCGGATGCATATCCTCCGATAAATCCGGATTTCAAAGTCTGTGTTCCTGCTTTTAAAGTTACATTGTCGATCTTGATCGGGTTTCTGGAACTGTGATCAACCTCATAATTACAGACAACACCGTCAGACGCGATCTGCTCTCCATAGATATTCAGATTTTTCAGAGTAGAATCTGCTACATAACCAAGAAGACATTTCTCCCCTTTCGGTACTGTCAGCAGATGGTTGTCTCCGTCCAGATTTCCCTGGAATTTGGATGTTTTTATTCCGATCGGAGTCCATCCTTCCGGAAGTGTGATATCCTCTGTAAATTTCAGATACTGGTTTGCAAAAGTACCTTTTCCGTTGTTTACATAATCTGCAACTGCCTGAATGTCAGCTGTGGATGTAACCAGGTACGGATCTGCCTCTGTACCGGTTCCTGCCAGTGTCAGATCTCCGCTTTCCTCACCATCTGCAAATGCTGCTACAGCCTCTCCTGCGGAAAACGGATCTTCGCTCTCCTGTGTGGAAACAGCTGCTGCGTCTTCATCCTGTGAAAGATCTTCTGCGTCATCTGCTTCCAGATCAATGCTTTCTGCGTCATCCTCCTGCTGTTCCGGAACGTCCTCCTCTGTAGCTTCCTCTGTTACTTCTTCTGCGTCAACCACATTTGTGTCTGTGAAATCAGCGGCCCAGGCAGATGCCGGAGCAGTGCCGATCATAGCACTTGCAAGAAGAATACTGAGAATTTTTTTGCGTTTCATAACCTTTCCTCCTTTTGATTTTTCGGTGACAGCTTTCTTTTTTGCTGTTTTAATTGAAAGATCATGATGCCACGAGGGCAACAAAAAAGGTAACAGAAAAAGTCCCTTACGGGATTTCTGTTACCTGATAGACGTTCTTTATGCGCAAACTGACTTCTGTAGTCACTATCTTTTTAAAAAAAGCTCCGGCCCGCCGACTGTACGACAACGCATTTTCCTGTACAGGAATCTCACCTGTTCGCCTGAAAGCTTCCTTTCATTCAATTATTCACCTGACTTCATTATACAAATGAAGTCAGGTGTTGTCAAATCAAATGTTTTTTAGTTCTCTTTTACGATAACCTTATCCAGGTGCCAGATATCATCTACATACTCCTGAATGGTTCTGTCGGATGTGAACTTACCGCTGCATGCTGTGTTCAGAAGTGCCATCTTCGCCCAGCGTTTCTCATCTTTGTATGCTGCCTCAACACGTTTCTGTGCTTCTGCATAGGAACGGAAGTCGCCAAGGATGAAGTACTGGTCAGGTCTCGGCATGTTGCGTTTGTCGAGAAGTGAATTGTAGATGTCACGGAACATCTCTGTATCGCTGGAGAAGGTTCCGTTGATCAGCTGCATCAGTACCTGACGGATCTCCGGATCTGTGTTGTAGATGAAGTCCGGATCGTAACCGCCGTTGTTCTCATAGTTGATGATCTGGTCGGAGCTCATACCGAAGATAAATGCATTCTCCTCGCCAACCTCCTGTACGATCTCAACGTTAGCACCATCCATGGTTCCAAGTGTCGGAGCACCGTTCAGCATGAATTTCATGTTACCTGTACCGGAAGCCTCTTTACTTGCTGTGGAGATCTGCTCGGAAACATCTGCTGCCGCAAAAATGATCTCAGCGTTGGATACACGGTAGTTCTCGATGAATACAACCTTCAGCTTACCGTTGATAGAAGCATCATTGTTTACAACATCTGCCACACAGTTGATCAGCTTGATGATCTTCTTTGCACGTGCGTAAGCTGCGGAAGCTTTTGCACCAAAGATAAATGTTCTTGGATAGAAATCCATCTCCGGATGTGCCTTGATCTGGTTGTACAGATAGATCACATGCAGGATGTTAAGAAGCTGACGTTTGTACTCATGAAGTCTCTTAACCTGGATATCGAAGATAGAGTGCGGGTCAACCTCAACACCATTGTGCTCCAGGATATATTTTGCAAGACGCTCTTTGTTCTTGAACTTGATGGTCATGAACTCCTGAAGAGCCTTCTCATCGTCTGCGTAAACTTTAAGCTTGGAAAGCTGGGAAAGATCTGTGATCCAGTCCGGTCCGATCTTGTCTGTTACCCAGTCAGCCAGAAGCGGGTTTCCATGAGCAAGGAAACGTCTCTGTGTGATACCGTTTGTTTTGTTGTTGAACTTCTCAGGCATCATCTCATAGAAATCCTTCAGCTCCTGATTCTTGAGGATCTCGGTATGAAGGCGTGCAACACCGTTTACAGAGTAGCCTGCAACGATCGCAAGGTGAGCCATCTTAACCTGTCCGTCATAGATGATCGCCATCTTCTTAACTTTCTCGAAGTTTCCAGGATATTTCTGCTGGATCTCAAGAATGAAACGACGGTTGATCTCCTCGATGATCTGGTATACACGCGGAAGCAGTCTGGAGAACAGCTCGATCGGCCATT
>ERZ857951.313-NODE-313-length-66653-cov-6.371182_pt1 | contig 66653 bp, 59 predicted proteins | sample MGYA00519759_ERZ857951 | MGnify/ENA primary metagenome ERZ857951 (study PRJEB31778, sample SAMEA3449377) | human gut metagenome | biome: human gut; feature: human-associated habitat; material: faeces | place: United Kingdom | collected 2010/2012 ...
GACTTCGTCGCCTGCCACAACCCGAGCTACATCACCAAGGGCTTCAAGATGGTTCAGGACGTCAAGCCCGGCGGCGTGTTCATGATCAACTGCGAGTGGACACCCGAGGAGCTCAGCCACCATCTGGACGCCTCCGCCAAGCGCTACATTGCCAAGAACAACATCCAGCTCTACACGATCAACGCCATTGACCTGGCCATCCAGATCGGCATGGGCAAGCGCAACAACACCATCCTGCAGTCCGCATTCTTCTCTCTGGCGAAGATTATGCCGGAAGAGGACGCCATCCGCTACATGAAGGAGAAGGCCAAAGCCTCCTACATGAAGAAGGGCGAGGACGTGGTCGAGATGAACTACAAGGCCATCGACCTCGGCGCGACCGCGTATGTGAAGATCGACGTTCCGGCCGACTGGGCCAACGCCGTGGACGATGCGCCCGCCAAGGAGCTGACCGGCCGTCCGGCCACCGTCAAGATGGTGCGCGACATTCTCACCCCGGTCGACAAGATGGACGGCGACAGCCTGCCTGTCTCCGCGTTCGTTGATCACGCCGACGGCACGTTCGAGCTCGGCGCCTCCGCGTATGAGAAGCGCGGTGTGGCCGTCTCCGTGCCCGAGTGGGACAGCGCCAAGTGCATCCAGTGCAACCAGTGCGCCTATGTCTGCCCGCATGCGACTATCCGTCCGTTTGCGCTCACTGCCGACGAGCTGGCCGCCGCGCCCGCTCAGACCAAGGCGGTCGACTTCAAGGTCGGCGCCGGCAAGGGCGTTTACAAGTTCTCCATGGCCATCTCCCCGCTCGACTGCATGGGCTGCGGCGTCTGCACGCACGTCTGCCCGGTCGGCGCGCTGACGATGCAGCCGCTGGAGGGCCAGGAAGTGCAGCAGCCCGTGTTCGACTACATGGTCTCCGCTGTTGCCGAGAAGAAGGAGCTTCAGGACTTCACCGTCAAGGGAAGCCAGTTCCGTCAGCCCATGCTTGAGTTCTCCGGCTCCTGCGCCGGCTGCGCCGAGACGAGCTATGCCCGCCTGATCACGCAGCTGTTCGGCGATCACATGATGATCTCCAACGCGACCGGCTGCTCGTCCATCTGGGGCGGCCCGGCTGCCACCAGCCCGTACACCGTCAACAAGGAAGGCAAGGGTCCCGCCTGGGCCAACTCCCTGTTCGAGGATAACGCGGAGCACGGCCTCGGCATGTACCTCGGCCAGAAGAAGATCCGCGACGACCTCGCGGAGGACATCCGCTACATCGCCGAAAACGGCAAGGATCCCGACAAGGTCGCGGCTGCCAAGAAGTACCTCGAGACCTACAACGACGGCGAGGCCAACCAGACCGCCACGGCGGAGTTCCTCGCTGTGATGGAGGCCAAGCCCGCCTGTGACTGCGAGCGCTACCAGCGCATCATGGCCGGCAAGGACTTCCTCAACAAGAAGAGCTGCTGGATCTTCGGCGGCGACGGCTGGGCCTACGACATCGGCTTCGGCGGTCTGGACCATGTCCTGGCGCAGGACGAGGACGTGAACGTGTTCGTCTTCAACACCGAGGTCTACTCCAACACCGGCGGACAGGCGTCCAAGGCCTCCAACATCGGTCAGGTCGCGCAGTTCGCGGCTGCCGGTAAGGAGCTCAAGAACAAGAGCCTTGCCGAGATCGCCATGAGCTACGGCTACATCTACGTGGCGCAGGTCGCCATGGGTGCAAACCCGGCGCAGACCATCAAGGCCATCAAGGAAGCGGAAGCTTACCCCGGCCCGTCCCTGATCATCGGCTACGCTCCCTGCGAGATGCACAGCATCAAGAAGGGCGGCATGACCAACTGCCAGGGCGAGATGAAGCGCGCGGTCGACTGCGGCTACTGGAATCTGTTCCGCTACGATCCGTCCGCCGAGAAGCCCTTCGCGCTCGACAGCAAGGAGCCGGCCGACGGCTACCGTGACTTCCTCATGAACGAGGCACGTTACGCCCGCCTGACCAACGAGTTCCCGGATCGTGCCGAGGAGCTGTTTGCCAAGTCCGAGGCCAACGCAAAGAAGCGCTACGAGCACCTGCTCAAGCTCAAGAAGCTCTACGACGAGGCATAATTTTTCCTACCCACGCAGGCGGGGCTGATTTCAGCCCCGCCTGTTTGCGCTTTTTGCGCAAACAGGCACGCTCCTTTCTGAGGCCCCTGCCCAGAATGCCGCCTGACGGAACGTGTTGAAAACCGGCGGGGTATGGCGTATACTGAACATCAGATCATTCACGAAAGGGGAGACCGCCATTTGAATACGGACACCTATCAGAGCGCGCTCGAATCGACAAAAGACAGCATCGAGGACGTGAACAAAGCCATCGGCTTCAGCCTCGGCAGTCTCACACTGGAAAAGCTCATCACCTCCGCCATCACGCTCGTGATCTGCATTGTCTGCATCTGGATCATCATGCGCATTGCGCGGCGCATATCGTCGCACTCGCGCCTGTCCGAGAGCCTGAGCAGGTTCATTCTCAAGGTGCTCAAGATCACGCTGGAATTCATGGCGATCCTCATCGTGGCCGACAGCCTCGGCTTTAATGTCACAGCACTGCTGGCTGTGTTCAGTCTGCTCGGTCTGGCTCTGTCGCTCTCGGTGCAAAACTGCCTCTCGAATGCCATGAGCGGTATCATCATCCTGCTCACACGGCCTTTTGAGGACGGCGATTTCATCGAGGCCGGCAATGTCAGCGGCACGGTGCGCGACATCGGCCTCATCTACACGCAGCTGTGCACGATCGACAATAAGGACATCTATGTGCCGAACAGTGACCTGTCGGCGTCCAAGATCGTCAACTACAACCGTGAGCCGCAGCGGCGCGTGGATCTCACCTTCGGCGCGGACTATACCTGCCGTCCGGAGCAGGTGAAGGCGGCGCTGCACAATGCCGTCTCCCTTGTGGCCGGTATCCTGCCGGAGCCCGCGCCGTTTGTGCGCGTGGCGGGGTACGGCGAGAGCAATATCGACTACGTCGTGCGGGTCTGGTGTAAGACGGCAGACTACTGGACGGTGTACTACGACCTCATGGAGGCCGTCGGCGCGGCGTTTGATGCCCACGGTGTGTCCATGTCCTACCCGCAGATGAACGTGCACGTGCTCGACACACCGGAAAGTGCAAAAAAAGATTGACTTTCCCATATTTTCAGGTATAATAATATGGCCTGTGTGCTGATACAGGTGATCCTTGCTCTCATTTGAGATGAGGGCCATCAGACCAGAAGGAGGTGCAACTGAAATGGCAAAAACCACCGAAAAGTACGAACTGATGTACATCATCAACCCCAACCTGTCGGAGGAAGAGACTGCAGCAGTCGTCGAGAAGTTCAAGGCGCTTGTCGAGCAGAACGGCACGCTGGAGGAGATGGAGGAGATGGGTAAGCGCAAGCTCGCTTACGAGATCAACTACATTTCCGAGGGCTACTACGTGCTCGTCAAGTTCACCAGCGGCCCGGATTTCCCGGCTGAGCTGGATCGTGTGCTGGGCATCACGGACGGTATTCTCCGCTCCCTGATCACCCGTCGCCCGGAATAAGGAGGCGCGGCAATGCTGAATCACATTGTGCTCATGGGCCGTCTGACCCGTGACCCCGAGCTTCGTTATACCCAGTCCCAGATCCCTGTGGCGTCGTTTTCGCTTGCGGTCGACCGTGATTTTGGCGGTCGTGACGGCGGCGAGCGGCAGACGGACTTCATCGACATTGTCGCGTGGAGAAGCACGGCGGAGTTCGTCTCCAAGTACTTCACCAAGGGCAGCATGGCCGTTGTGAGCGGCCGCCTGCAGATCCGCGACTGGACCGACCGTGAGGGCGGCAAGCGCCGCAGCGCGGAGGTCGTGGCGGACAATGTCTACTTTGGCGAGAGCAAGCGCCGCGACGGCGGCGATACGTCTCGCCCGGCAGCGCCGAGTGCATCGGCACCGGCTCACCGCGGCAGCTATGGCGGATATGACAATGTCCCCCAGGGCGGCAGCGCGTTTTCCGAGCTGGACGACGATGACGGCGACCTGCCGTTCTGATTTTGATAAAGGAGGATTACAGTCTTGGCTTTTGACAGAGATAAGAGCAAGAACCGCAAACGCAGAAAAGTTTGCCAGTTCTGTGTTGACAAGTGCACTTATATCGACTACAAAGACACCGCGAAGCTTCGCCGCTTCCTGTCCGAGCGCAGCAAGATCCTGCCGCGCCGCACGACCGGTACCTGCGCGATGCATCAGCGCGAGCTCACCGAGGCCATCAAGAGAGCGCGTCAGATCGCCCTCCTGCCGTACGTGACCGACTGAGTTTTTGTTCCCGGATGCAAACCTGCCCCCATCGCACGATGGGGGCAGGTTTTTGTTATGTCCCTGTTCAGCTCTCGAGGTGCAGCGGGATTTTTTCCACCTGCGCAATGCAGGAGACCATAACGCGGATCTGCGGCGTGAGCACCTTGTCGCGGTGATGCACCAGCTGGCTCCATTGCTCCATGTGGCAGTCCGTGACCGGCAAAATGGCGAGGCGGCCCTCTTCCGCGCGGCGGCGCGCCGTGTAGCGCGGCAGCACGGACAGGTACGGGCTGTGCTCGAGCAGCTGCATGACCATGCTTGTGCTCTCCAGCTCCAGGAACGGACGGATCGTCAGCTTCTGGTGCGCCAGCTCCACATCGAACTGGTGGCGGTAGCTGTTGGACTGCGGCATGAGCACGAACGGCTCATCCACGAGGTCCGCCAGCTTGAGCTGTTTTGCCGCGGCGAAGCGGTGCTTGGGGCTGGCGACGATGACGATATCCTGCGGGCATTCAAAGAGCTTGACGCGCTGCGCGTCGTAGCCCATATCGTCGAGTGTATAGATCAGGTCGACCTCATTGTGCATGAGCATATCCGACAGCGTCTTCGTGTCGCCTTCGATCAGCTGCGTATTCACGTGCGGACAGTGCTCATGATACAGCGGCAGGATCTCCCCGAAACTGGCCGTCATGATCGACTCGATCGTGCCAATGCGCAGCGTGCCGGTCAGATCGCGCTCCTCGACCGTGAACGACACGGCGCGCGCGGCAGCCGACACGACATCGCGCGCATAGGGAATGAACTCCTGCCCATAGTGGGTGATGGACACCGTTTTGCCGATGCGATCGAACAGACGCACGCCCAGCTCATTTTCAAGCTGCTGAACCTGCACCGTAACTGCGGACTGGGAATATCCCAGAGATTCTGCGGCCTTGGAGAAGCTCTGCAGCTGTGCGACCTTTAGGAATGTGGTCAGCAAACGAAGTTCCATAGGCAATGCCTCCTTATCCCGAATTGGATCCGTTTTTTTCTCAATTATATAATACGTCGCAAATCCGGCCTGCGTCAAGCATTATTTCCGGTATTCGACACGGAGCAGGAACAGTTTGACAGTTATTTATCACAATTTCGAAAGCACCTTATTATTTTTTTGAATTGCATCAAAACAAAAAAAGAGAACATTCGAAATTGTGAATTTTACAACACACGTTTTCTGTGCTATTCTGTCATCGTAAAAGGGGATCAGAAGCGCCCCCGAAGCAAATCTTTCAGGAGGGATCCGTTATGAAAAACATCTTGCTGAACGTTTTGGCTTTTGTTGCGTTTCTCGCGATCGAGATCGTCGCTGTTGCCTTCATGAGCACATATCCCGCAGGTTCGGCCGCCATGATGCTGCTGGGACTGCTGGCACTCGTGATCGGCGGGGCGTACACGGTGCTCCTCGGCAGAGACATTGTAAACCTCAAGCTCTGATAAACCGCTTTTCTATTTGCTATCTATCTTTCATTTCTGTTTTTTCTCCTTGGTTTCCGGGAGTAACCGCCTCCCGGTGACCACCCCCCAACGTGTGGTTTTCTGCACGTAAAAAATCTCCTCCCGTTAACCGCCGGGAGGAGATTTTTTTGCCCGGTTTCGTGCCCGCAGAGGGATTTACAACGGCGGCGCACTGTGATACACTGAATGCGGTTTTTCATATTGCGCAGCCTTCGCCGCTTCAGGCGGCAGGGGAAATGGGGTGCAAGGCCCCGCGAGTCGGTCACTGTGAAGCCGCTGTCCGGCGGATGAGTCAGAATACCCGAAGGCTGCAGGCATTTCCGCCGGAACCGGAAGCTGCAGGGCTGAACAGGATGCGTTGTTCAGCCGGTTTTGCTGCATCTGTCCGCCGGTCCCGGCGGGCAGGATTTTATTGTTTCAGGAGGAACGTACATGAAAAAACGGTTTCTGTCGCTGCTGCTGGTGCTGGTTCTGATCATGAGCCTCATGCCGGCGGCACTGGCTGTGAACGCAGACGATGCGCAGCCCAAGACGATCAGCGTCACCTTCCGGCTGCACACGGACACGGATGAGTGGATCGCACCGACCGTGGTCAGCGATCTGCCGGAGGGCACGTCGGTGTTCACCGTGTTCCAGAAGGTGCTGGCCGACAAGGGCTACACCTATGAATACCACGAGCAGTACTGCTACGTGCAGGCGATCACTGCGCCCGACAGCACACGGCTGGCCGAGTTTAGCAAGGGTCAGAACTCCGGCTGGCTGTTTCGCGTCAACAATGACTTTGCAGACGTCGGCATGAACGATTTCATGCTCATGGACGGCGACGAGATCGAGGTGCTCTACACCGCCGATTACAAGAAGGAGCCTGGCATGTCGCTGCCGTATACCGACGTGTCGTGGGATCACTGGGCGTACACCGCCATCAAGCGCATGTATACCCGCGGCCTCATGGTCGGCGTGAACGAGACGACCTTCGCGCCGGATCAGGAGATGAGCCGCGCGATGCTCGCGGTCATCCTCTATGCCAGAGCCGGTCAACCGGCGGTCGAGGCGGCGAACCCCTTCACCGATGTCCCGACTGACAGCTGGTATACCGATGCCGTCATCTGGGCGGCGGACAACGGCATCGTCTCCGGCTTCGGCGACGGCACGTTCCGCCCGAATGACGCACTCACGCGCGCACAGGCTGCCGTGATGCTCTGTGCCTTTGCCGCCTTCACGCAGGACGACGTGACGGTGCGTGCAGACCTCTCCGCCTACAGTGACGCCGGACAGATCCCGTCCTGGGCGATGGATGCGATGCAGTGGGCAAATGCACGGCAGCTCATCATCGGCCGCGACAGCGCGCATCTCGCGCCGACTGCTGCGACGACCCGTGCCGAGATGGCGAGCATCCTCAGCGCGTACATCCGCAAATAACAGACGATCGTCAACACCCCCGGGCTGCGGCCCGGGGGTGTTGTGCGTTCGGAAAAAAGATTTACAACCTTGCTGCACTGTGCTACACTGAAAACACAACTGTACATTGCGCAGCCTTCGCCGCTTCGGGCGGCAGGGGGAATGAGGGTGCAAAGCCCCGCGAGTCGGTCACTGTGAAGCCGCCGGATGGCGGATAAGTCAGAATACCTGAAGGCTGCAGGCATTTCCGCCGGAACCGGAAGCTGCATGGCTGAACGAAGCAATTTCGTTCGGCCGGTTTTGCTGCATCTGTCTGCCGGTCCCGGCGGGCAGATTTTTTCATTCAGGAGGGAAACACATGAAAAAACGGTTTCTGGCCCTGCTGCTGGTGCTGACGCTGCTCGTCGGCCTCATGCCGGCGGCACTGGCCGCAGACACGGTGGACGTGACTGCACTGCCCGAGTATACGGCGGGTGCGGATACGAGCGCCGGTGCCGCGTATAAGATCAGCACGGAGGAGAGCCTGCGGGCCTTCGCCGCCGCAGTCAAGGCGGATGGCGGAAACGGAACGTATAACCTTTCCGGTGTTTCGTTCTATCTTGCCAATGACGTTGCCCTCACCGGCACGTGGACGCCGGTCGGCAACGGTATATTGGCGGTTAAGGATTTCTTTGCCGGTACGTTCGATGGCTGCGGCCATACGATCAGCGGCCTGAACGTGCAGAGCAGCACGGCCAATCAGGGCCTGTTCGCTGCGATCAATCAGGCAACGATCCGCAGCCTGAATGTTTCCGGCGTGGTCAGCTGCGGCACGAAGAATTATATTGGCGGTATCGTCGGCAAGGTGCAGGCCGGAACGATCGAGAACTGCAGCTTTTCCGGCAGTGTGACCGGCGGCTACACCGGCGGCATTGCAGGCGGCCTGAACAGCAACGACGTGACCATCAGCGGCTGCGTGAACGCGGCCGATGTGACCGGAACAACGGCCGGCGGTATCCTTGGTTACTGGAAAACGACTGCAGCCATTCAAAATTGTTACAACACCGGCAGCGTTACCGGTTCGGCCAAGGCGGGCGGTATTGTCGGCCAGCTGAACAAGGGCAGCATTGAAAACTGCTACAGCACCGGCGCTGTCGGCGGTACGGCGGCGCAGTTTGGCGGCATTTTTGCCTTCAGCAACGCAGCGGTCAAAAACTGCTACTATACGCTGCCGGAGGCGGAAACGCTTGGCGGCACGGCAGCGGCGGCTGCGCACATCACTTCCCCGGAGGGCCTTGCGGACAAGCTCGGCAACGCCTTCAAAGAGGACACGGCTGGCGCGAACAACGGCTACCCCATCCTCGTCTGGCAGGCGGGCGAAGTGGTGCAGCCTGACCCGCGCATCGAGCTGACCGGCTCAGACACGCTCTGGCGCACCACAAATGATGCGCAGCCGCAGACGACGATCACCGCCGCCTGCAAGGACATGGATGAGGACACGCACGTCGACTGGACGCTGACGGAGGGCGAGGGCATTGTCACGCTCGAGACGCCGGAGGGCGCGGGCGCGGCAAACCGGTCCGTGATCGTCAAGGCGACGGCCGACGGCGCCGGTAAGGCGGTCGTCACGGCCGGCACGGCCGATGGCATCACGGCGAGCATCACGATCTATGTCATCCCCCAGATCACGACCGTGGAGCTCGAGGGCGTTGTTGCCGTGGGCGAGACGGTGCGCGCCAAGGTCAATGTCCTTGGCGGCGGCGAGTACGACTACGAGAATTTCCCGAAACTGAAGATCGAGTGGCGCTATCTCACGGCCGCGGACTACAGCGCGGGCAACACCGGCACCAGCTCGTATCAGGAGATCACCGGCACGACCGGCCGGGAGTACACCATCCCGGAGGACATGGCGGGCAATTACCTGTCCTTCATGCTCTATGACACGGTCTCCAGAGAATATAAGACACTCAGCAGCCCTGTGCGCATCGCCACGGCGGAAGAGCGCCTGCTCAAGGCAGACGCCTCGGCCCTGACGCTTGATACTTCCGACATCCGCGCGGCCACGACGATCGCGCTGCCGGCGACCGGGGCCGTGAACGGCTCTGCCATCACGTGGACGAGTTCGGACAGCAGCATCATCGACCCGGCCACCGGCGTCGTGACGCTGCCGGGCAGCGGCATCCGGACCGTCACCCTCACGGCGACGCTCACGCGCGGCGATGCCACCGCGTACCGCAATTTTGATATCCGCGTCTGGTCGCAGGCGGAACTCGATAAGGAAGCCGCCAAAAGTGAGCTGCGCAAGCTCGTCGAGCGGCTCGACGGCACCGTCACCCTGACGCCGGAATACGGCCAGGATACGAACGTGAACACGATGCTCAGCGCGAAGATCGGCGACAGCAGCATCGCAGTCAGCGTCTCCAAGGTCGAGGAAGTGTACGGCGGCGCGGGCATTGCGGCCGACGGCACGATCACGTATTTCTTCGTCGACCCGAACACCACGCCGCTCGTGCACAACGGCAGCTACAATGTCACGTTTGCGCTCAGTAAGGCCGGCGCGACCGAGACACTGCAGGTCCCGGTCGTCATCGGCTGGGACGTGCAGCGCGTGCGTGACACGATCTCTGCCGAGATCACGAGCCAGCTCACCACCGAGGGCCTGTGCGCCGCCGGGGATGACCCGAACCTGCTCACGCAGGATCTGATGCTGCCGAAGGTCATCGACGGCAAGCGGTGGGCGCTTATCTCCTGGACGTCCAGCGACCCGACGGCGATCTCCGTCAGCGACAAGAACCAGCAGACGGCGGACACGCTCTTTGACCCCTATGTCGGCGTGGTCAAGACACCCACGCAGGATACGACTGTTACGCTTACTGCGACCGTGACCTTCCAGCTCACAGATGCGCAGGAGCAGACCGTCACCGTCAGCAAGGTGTTTACCGTCACCGTTAAGGGGCAGCAGACCAACATGCGCGAGCAGCTGCTTGCAAAGCTCGACGCGGGCTTTGCATCCTATGGCGGCCTGCGCGATGCCGTGACGGGTCTGCCGCTCGAGGAGCGCGACGGCAAGCATCTCGCAGCCAATGACATTCATTTCCCGACCACGCGCGACTTCGGCGTGGACGGCAAGTATACCCCCGTGACCATCGCAAGCAGCGATACCGACACCATCGTGCCGCCGGATGTGAACAATGCCGCGCGTGCGGAGGTCTACCGCCCGCTGCCCGGTGAGGCTGCCAAGGATGTCACCGTCACGGTGACGATCACGGACAGCGACAGCGGCGTGTCGGCCTCGCGCAGCTTCCTGATCGCCGTCCAGCCGCTCACGCAGCAGGAGATCGACGCGGAGCTTGCGCTCATGGCTGCGGTCAGGGCGCACTACTTTGACGGCATCCGCAACGCCAACACGGACGCAAAGAACATTCTCACCGACCTACACCCCTTCCAGGAGGCGTATCTGGATGCGGACGGTCAGCTCGTCTGGGTGTATGACCATGCAGACCTGACCGGCAGCGGCATCGTCCCCGTGGCGATGGACGGCTGGACGGAAAGCGAGCAGTGGCGGCTGTTCCGCTCGACGGATCCGGACGTTATCAGCCATGAAAACCTGCTCGTGACCCGCGCGGCGGGGGACAAGACCGTTACGGTCAGCAGCGAGCTCTCGAGTGAGACGCTCGGCAAGTATGCCGCACGCTATCCGGACAACAAGGACTTTCAGGCACTGAGCTGCCAGCCGGTGTCCGTGGAGCTGACGGTGCCCGGCACGGAGCCGGTCACTCCGACGCCTGTGGATCCCACGCCGGTCGAGCCGGATCACAAGGCGCTCAGCGTTACCTTCCAGCTGCACACGGACACGGAAATGTGGATCGCGCCGTCCGTGATCGGCGACCTGCCGGAGGGCACGACGGCGATGGACGTGTTCCGGCAGGTGCTCGCGGCCAACGGCTACAGCTATGAGGCGAAGGGAAGCTATGTGCAGGCCGTCATCAAGCCGGACGGCACGAAAGTGGCCGAGTTCAGCAAGGGGCCGAATTCCGGCTGGGTCTTTCGCGTCAACGGGGAGTTCCCGGACGTTGCCATGCAAGACTGCCGGCTCTCGGACGGCGACGTGATCGAGGTGTTCTTCACCGCCGACTATATGGATGAGCCGGGAATGTTCCTGCCGTTCACGGATGTGACGAACCACTGGGCATACAGTGCCATCAAGCGCGTGTATACCCGCGGCTGGATGGTCGGCATGGACGAGAAGACTTTCGCGCCGGATCAGCAGCTGAGCCGCGCGATGCTCGCGGTCATCCTCTATGCGATGGCGGGCGAGCCGGCGGTCACGGGTGAGAGCCCGTTCACGGATGTCCCGGCAGGCTGCTGGTACACCGACGCCATCGTCTGGGCAGCGCAAAACGGGATCGTCTGCGGCTTCGGCGACGGCACGTTCCGCCCGAACGAGGCGGTCACGCGCGCACAGGCGGCCGTCATGCTCTATGGCTATGCGGCCTTCACCGGCGCGGACGTGACGGCGCGCGCAGATCTCTCCGCCTACAGCGATGCCGGACAGATCCCGGCCTGGGCGATGGATGCGATGCAGTGGGCGAATGCGCGCCGGCTCATCGTCGGCCGCGACAGCAGCCATCTCGTCCCGAACGGCGGTGCGACCCGCGCCGAGATGGCCGCCATCCTCAGCGCATACATCGGAAAGTAACACGAAAAAGCCGAACCCCCCGAACAAACTGTTCGGGGGGTTCGCGCGCGATGGGAAGAAGGGAATGGGGAACGGGGAAGAAGGAAGGTTTGCTTTGGGATCTGCCGTGATGCGGCGGCGGCGGCCTGTGCCTGCCGCCGCTGCACCGTTGGTTTGATATCAGTATAACAAAAAATGCGCGCCGCACAAGCCCGGTGGGGGGATATTTTTTCGGGAAAATACCACACAATATACAAATGCTTGTCCCGGTTGACGTGCGCACGCTTTGGCGGTACAATAGCAGCACGAATCAGAAAGGATGACTGCCATGTATAACGGCTATTATTATGGCTTTGATATGACGTATCTGGTGCTGGTCGTGCCGGCACTGCTCATCGCGCTCATCGCGCAGATCCAGGTCAAGAGCGCGTTTTCGCGCTATGCCGGTGTGCGCTGCACGAGCGGGCTGACCGGCGCGCAGGCGGCGCAGCGCATCCTGCAGGTAAACGGCATCACCGACGTGCGCATCGAGCACATCTCCGGCAAGCTCACCGACCACTTCGACCCGCAGGCGAAGGTTATCCGCCTCTCGGACGAAGTGTATGGCGTCGCGTCGATCGCGGCCGTCGGCGTCGCGGCGCATGAGGCGGGCCACGCCGTGCAGTACGCGACCGATTACGCGCCCATCCGCATCCGCGCGGCCATCATCCCGGCCACGCGCATCGGCTCGAATCTCTCGTGGCCGCTGCTCATTGCGGGGCTGATCTTCAACTGGACGGCGCTCGTCTGGGCAGGCATTTTGCTCTTCGGCCTTGTGACGGTGTTCCAGCTGGCGACGCTGCCGGTGGAGTTCAACGCCTCGCGCCGCGCGCTGGCGGCGATCGAGTCGCGCAACCTGCTCACGGACGATGAGCTGCGCGGTGCGCGCAGCGTGCTGCGGGCAGCCGCCATGACGTATGTCGCGGCGCTGCTGGTGTCGTTCGCGCAGCTGCTGCGGCTGATCCTTCTCTACGGCAACCGCCGCCGGGATTGACACGGCCGTTGCAATCGACGGCAAAGTATCGTAAAATAGCAGGTACGAACGGTACCTGCTATTTTCTTTTTGGGGTGATCGTATGCATCGCATTTTTATCGTGGAAGATGACGCGGCCATCGCCGCCGCGCTGCAAAAGCACCTGACGACGTGGGGCTTTGACGTGCGCTGCGCGGAGGATTTCCGCAATGTGCTCGCCGAGTGCACGGCGTTCGATCCGCAGCTCGTGCTGCTCGACATCACGCTCCCGTTTTATAACGGCTACCACTGGTGTCAGGAGCTGCGGCGCGTGTCGAACGTGCCGGTCGTGTTTCTCTCCTCGGCGTCGGACAATATGAACATCGTCATGGCCATGAACATGGGCGGGGATGATTTCATCGCCAAGCCCTTTGATCTGAACGTGCTGCTGGCGAAGATCCAGGCGATCCTGCGCCGCACGTATGATTTTGCCGCGCCCGCGCCCACGCTCGAGCATCGCGGCGCCGTGCTCAACACGGCGGATGCGAGCCTGACGTATCGGGGGCAGCGCATCGAGCTGACGAAAAACGACTATCGCATCCTGCAGACGCTCCTCGAGCGCAAGGGCAGCGTCGTCAGCCGCGAGACGCTCATGGAAAAGCTCTGGGAGACGGACAGCTTCGTGGACGAAAACACGCTCACGGTCAACATCGCCCGTCTGCGCCGCAAGCTTGAGGCCGCCGGTTTGCCGGATTATATCACGACGAAAAAAGGCCTCGGCTATCTCATCGAGTGAGGGGGTAAGATATGTTTGGTGCCTATGTGCGGGAAAACCGCAAGGTCGTGATCGCGCTCACGGTCTACACGGTCGTGTTCGCGCTCGTGTTCTGGCTCTACCGGCTGCCGCTGGGCGCGGTGGGGTATGCGGCGCTCGTGTGCCTGTTTTTGCTGCTGGTCTGGTTCGCGGTCGATTACCGGCGCTTTGCCGCGCGCCTGCGCCTGCTGCGGCGGCTGGAGCAGGAGATCACGCTCAGTACTGAGCAGTTGCCCGATCCGGACGGTGCGCTCGAGGCGCAGTATCAGGCGCTCGTGCGCGCGCTTGATGCCGACCGCCGCGCGCAGATGACCCGCAGCCAGCGCAGCTATCAGGACTTGGTTGAGTACTACACCGTCTGGGCGCACCAGATCAAGACGCCCATCGCCGCCATGCGCCTGCTGCTGCAGGATGCGGACACGGATGAGCAGCGTGCGCTGCTCGAGCAGCTGCAGAGCGTGGAGCAATATGTGGAGATGGTGCTCGGCTATCTGCGGCTCGAGAGCCCGTCGTCGGACTATGTCATCCGCAACTACGCGCTCGACGATATCGTCCGGCAGGCGGTGCGCAAGTTTGCCTCCCAGTTCATCCGGCGCAAGCTGCGTCTGGAGTATACGCCGCTGAACGTCAGCGTCGTCACGGATGAGAAGTGGCTGCTGTTCGTCATCGAGCAGGTGCTCTCCAACGCCCTCAAGTATACGCGCAGCGGCTCGGTCTCCATCACGCTCGAAGCGCCGAAGACGCTGTGCATCCGCGACACGGGCATCGGCATCGCGCCCGAGGATCTGCCGCGCGTGTTTGAAAAGGGCTACACCGGCAGCAACGGCCGCACGGATAAGCGCGCGACCGGCATCGGGCTGTACCTCTGCCGGCGCATCCTTGCAAAGCTCGGTCACTCGATCACCATCGTCTCGACGCCCGGTGAGGGCACGACGGTGCGCATCGGACTCGAGCAGGACGCGCTCGAGGTCGAGTGAGCCTTACAGAATCGTAAGTTTCCGCCGGGAAAATGTAAGCCGGAAGTATGGCAGCCATTTTCCCGGCGGTTTATACTGAGCCTGTCATTACACAGGAGGTAACGGTTATGTCGTTTTTGGAAGTTCGTCACGTTCAGAAAATTTACACCACACGCTTCGGCGGCACGAAGGTGCAGGCGCTCAGCGATGTGAATTTCACGGTCGAGAAGGGCGAGTACGTCGCCATCATGGGCGAGAGCGGCAGCGGTAAGACCACGCTGCTCAACATTCTTGCCGCGCTCGACAAGCCCACCGGCGGCGAGGTCGTGCTCGACGGTCGGGCGCTGGGCACGATCCCGGAGCGGGAGATCGCGGCGTTCCGCCGCTCGCAGCTCGGCTTCGTGTTTCAGGAGTTTAACCTCCTCGACACGTTCTCCGTGCAGGACAATATCTTCCTGCCGCTCGTGCTCGCAGGCAAGGCGTATCCGGAGATGGCCGCGCGCCTCGCGCCCGTGGCAAAGCAGCTCGGCATCGCGGAGCTGCTGCAGAAGTTCCCGTATGAGCTCTCCGGCGGACAGAAGCAGCGTGTAGCCGTCGCCCGCGCGCTCATCACGCAGCCGAAGCTCGTGCTGGCCGATGAGCCGACCGGTGCGCTCGATTCTCGTGCGACGGATGAGCTGCTGCGCCTGTTTGAGGATGTCAACCGCGGCGGTCAGACCATCCTCATGGTCACGCACTCGGTCAAGGCGGCCAGCCACGCCTCGCGCGTGCTGTTCATCAAGGACGGCGAGGTGTTCCACGAGATCTATCGCGGCGAGAGCACGGATGAGCAGCTCTATCAGAAGATCTCTGACACGCTCACGATGCTGGCAACGGGCGGTGAGCGCCATGCGTAATCTTTACCCGCGTCTGGCGGCGACGAATCTGAAGAAAAACCGCCGGTTCTACCTGCCGTATCTGCTGGCCTGCATCGTGATCGTGGCGCTGTTTTGCATCATCCTCACGCTTGCGAGCGATCCCTATCTCGGCCAGATGCAGCACGGCGGCAGCGTCAGTCAGGTGCTCGGTTTCGGCGTGTCGATCATGGCGCTGTTTTCCGCCATCATCCTCTTTTATACGAACAGTACCTTCACCAAACAGCGCAAGCGCGAGTTTGCCATCTACAACATCCTCGGCATGGAAAAGCGCCACATCTCCTACGTGCTCTTCTGGGAGTCGCTGTACACGGCGGCCATGGCGCTGTTTTTCGGCCTCGTGGCGGCGGGTGTGTTCTCCAAGCTCCTGCAGCTCGTGCTCATGCGGCTCATCGGCGGGGAGGCCACGTTCGGGCTGAACATCCGCCTGATGAGCATCGGCTATACGGTGGTGTTCTTCGGCGCGCTGTTTTTGCTGCTCCTGCTCAATACCATCCGCATCATCCATCTGTCGAACCCCGTGCAGCTGCTGCGCGCCGGCAGCGAGGGCGAGCGCGAGCCGCGCAGCAAGTGGATCCTTGCACTGCTCGGCGCGGTGTGCCTTGCCGCGGGCTATATCATTTCCCTGCGCACAAACGTGGCCTTGTACGCCATCCAGAATTTCTTCCCGGCAGTCATCCTTGTCATCATCGGCACGTATCTCACGTTCATCGCGCTGAGCATCGTCGTGCTCAAGGCGCTGCGCAAAAACCGGCGCTACTACTATAAAACCAGCCACTTTGCCACCGTCTCCGGTCTCATTTACCGCATGAGCCGCAACGCGGCCGGCCTTGCGAGCATCTGCATCCTCTCGACGATGGTGCTCGTGACAGTCTCGACCACGGTGAGCCTGTATAAGGGCGTGGATGCCTACGCCGACGTGCGCTGGCCGCAGGATATGACGCTCACGCTCATGACCGACCCCCAGACGAACACAGTGCCGGACGTCGCGCCGGTTTTGCGGGTGGTGGATGATGCCATGACGCGCTCGGGGCTCACGCAGAGCAATGTGCACGGCTATCGCACCGTCAGGTTTTCCGCGCTGCGCAGCGGCGATGCGCTTGATCTCACGAGCGAACAGCTCACCGGTTCGAGCGCCGATGAATACGCCGTCATGGTTCTGGACACGGAGGGCTATGCCGACCTGACCGGGGAGCAGGTGACGCTCGCGCCCGGCGAGGCGCTCGCATGGACGGACGGCGCAGCCTTTGGCGACACGCTCACGCTCGGCGGCGATACGCTGCGGCTGCGGCAGCTCGATAGCTTCTCGCTCGTCAGCGGCAGCTCCATCATGGGTCTGCACACACTGTATCTGGTCGTGCCGGATCTCACGGAGATGCTCGAGCTGCGCGCGCAGCAAAACGCCTACACCAGCGAGCACGGCGGCACCCGCAGCATGCTCAACTACACGTACCAGTTCGACCTCTCCGGCACGGACGACGAGCAGCTCGACGCGCTGCACGCACTGCTCTGCGACCCCGGGTTTGAGTCTGCTGCCGAGGCGGCGAACGTGAATTACACGACCGATATGCGCGCCGACGGCTATCCCACGCTGCGCAGCACGTACGGCGGCTTTTTGTTCCTCGGCTTTTTCCTCGGGTTCGTGTTCCTGTTCGCGACGGTGCTCATCATCTACTACAAGCAGGTCTCCGAGGGCTATGACGACCGCGGGCGCTTCCGCATCATGCAGCAGGTCGGCATGACGCCGAAGGAGGTCAAGGCGACCATCCGCACGCAGGTGCTGCTCATGTTCTTCCTGCCGCTTGTGACGGCGGCGATCCACATCGCGTTCGCGTTTCCGCTCATCAAGCAGATCGTGTTCGCCTTCGGGCTGCAGAACGTGCATCTGTTTTTGCTGTGCACGCTCGGAACGTTCGGCGTCTTTGCGCTGCTGTACACCTTTGTGTACCTGCTCACGGCGCGCACGTATTACCGCATCGTGCGCATGACGGATTGAATCAAAAAAAGTCCGCACAGGCACTGCCTGTGCGGACTTTTTTGTATATGCGGCCTCAGCCCCAGAGGGCGGTCAGCATGGGGATGATCTGCTTCTTGCGGCTCATCACGCCGGGCAGGAACACGGCGCTGTCCTTCGGCTCGACCGAGAAGGCGGCGCGGATCGTGTCGTCATTGCCGATGTAGAGCAGGCTCGTGCCCTCCATGAGCACGTCCGTGACCATGAGCGCGATCATGTCATAGTGCTGCTGCTCGAGTTTCGTGGCCATGACGGACAGCAGCTCGTCTTTGCGCTCGAGCACCGCAGCGGAATCGAGCGATGTGACCTGACCGACGCCGAGATAGTGGTCGGCGATGTGGAATTCCTTGAAGTCGGCAAAGCACAGATCCTCGGCCGACTTGTCGCCCGCGCTCGAGGCGGCAAAGAGCAGGTTGCCCAGCTCCTTGAGCGAGACGTTGGCGATGCGGGCCAGACGCTCGGCCATGGCGATGTCGCGCTTCGTGCACGTGGGGGATTTGAACATGACCGTGTCGGACAAGATCGCGCCCGCCATCAGGCCCGCCATGTTCGGCGACGGCATGACGCCGTGCTCCTGATACATATTGGTGATGATGGTCGTCGTGCTGCCGACGGGCTCGTTGCGCACGCGGATGGGCTGCGTGGTCTGAATATCGGCCAGACGGTGGTGGTCGATGATCTCGAGAATCTCGGCCTGCTCCAGACCGGGCACGGCCTGCGCCAGCTCGTTGTGGTCGACGAGTACGACGCGCTTGCGCCGCGGACGCAGCAGGTGATAGCGCGAGAGCGTGCCGACGACCTTTTCGTTCTCGTCGAGCACGGGGTAGCAGCGGTAGCGGCTCTCGAGCACGACCTCTCGCACGTCGTCGATGTAATCATCGAGGTGGAAGCTGACCAGATCCTCCGTGTTGCACGGGCGGGAGATCGGGATCGCCTGATACACCAGCCGCGCCACGCGGCTGGCATCGAGCGGGGTAGAGATGACGCAGGTCTTGCCGGCGTTTTCGAGCCACGCGGGGTCGACGTCGGTCTGGCAGAGGATGATGCACTGCACGCCGATGTCGAGCGCGCGGCGGATCATGTCCGGCTGGTTGCCGCAGAGGATGATGCTGTCGGGGTCGGAGAAGAGCAGGTTGTCGCAGCTCTGCGGCAGGGCGATCGTCACTACGCCGGACACGCGGTCGACCTGCTCGGCGCCGTCGTTGAGGATGCGCCCCTCGATGACGCTCAGGAGGTTGAACAGCGGCAGCGCGTCCACGTGCCGGTCGCTGATCGTGCGCATGCTGTAGGCCGCGATGTCGCCGGCGGAGAGCATACCGTAGAGCGTGCCGTCTTCGTTGATGATGGGCACGGCGGAGATGTTCTGGTCGCGCATGATGTGCCAGGCGCGGTCCATCGTGACGCTGGAGTTGAGCGCCGGCGGCGTGTCAAAGTCCAGATCGCGCACCTGCGTGCGGACGTTGCTGATTGTGACCGGCTCCTGAAAGCCGAAGCGGTCGAGCAGGCGCTTCGTCTCATCGCTGATATGGCCGAGATGTGCGGCCACGTAATCCCGATCGCCGAGCGCGTTGCGCAGTGCGGCATAGGAAATGGCGGCCGCGATGGAGTCCGTGTCCGGATTCCGGTGGCCGGTGACGTAGATTCTGTTCATGTATTGTGTAACTCCTTTGGCGTTGTTGTGAGGCAAACCATATCATATTATAATCTGACACCCTGCCTTGTCAATCGTTGTTCGGAAAAGTGCAAAAACTGTCCGGTTTGTTGGCGGGCATCTGGTCGTGGTCTGACCAGATACGTTGTGATAAGCGATAAAAATGGGACAGTGGACGAAAACCAGTTGCACATTGTCAAAAATTATGCTATCTTTGGTTCAAAGGGCTTCTGGTTGAACCAGACGGAAGACCGGAGACCCGCGACGAACTGTGAGAGGTGGAAGCAAACCATGAAAGACCTGAAGCATCTGATCTATTTTGAGAATCTGCTGCAGGAGGCCAACAACGAGCTGGTACAGCAGGCCAAGGCGGAAGGGGAACACGCCCTGGGCTACACCTGTTATTTTGTGCCGGAGACGCTGCTGAACCTGCCCGGCTGCTTCTCGAGCCGCCTGCGTGCGCCGAATACCGGCAGCATCGATGTGGGCACGTACTACATGTCGAGCAAGATCTGCTCGTATACCCGCAGCATTCTCGAGCGCGGCATCGAGGGCGGCTATGACTATCTCGACGCGCTGCTCTCGTCCGAGACGTGCCAGATGATGCACCGCGGGCACGAGCATTTTGAGATCCTCGGCCTTGTGAAGGAGAAAAATCCGCAGTTTTTCATGAGCATGATGGACGTGCCGTTCTCGGACGAGGACTTCGCCGTCGATCACTATGAGGAGCAGCTGCGCGTGCACGTGCTCGAGCCGCTGCACGAGACCTACGGCATCGACATCTCCGACAAGGCGATCCGCGCGGCGATCCGCGATCACAATGAGATTTCCCGCGTCATGACCGAGATCGGCGACCTGCGCAAGGCGGCGAATCCCGTCATTACGGGCTATGAATTTCACGTGCTGCAGCTCGTGAGTCAGGTGTGCCCGCACAAGCGCATCCTGCCGTACCTCAAGCAGACGCTCACCGAGCTCAAGCGCCGCAAGCCGGATCCGCAGCCGTGGTTCCGCGTGCGTCTGGTCGTGACCGGCAGCGAGATCGACGACCCCGCGTTCACGAAGCTCATCGAGGACTGCGGCGCGATGGTCGTGGCTGACCGCTACTGCTACGGCAGCCTGCCCGGCCGCGAGCAGATCGAAATTCTCGACGGGGAGACGCCGCTGCGTGCCGTCGCCCGCCACTACCTGCGCACGAGCCAGTGCCCGCGCTTTATGGAGCGTGCGCGCTCCGACGGCCGCCGCACCTATATCCGCGACCTGTGCCGCGAATACAGCGCCGACGGCGTGCTCTATGAACAGATGAAGTTCTGCGAGTTCTGGAGCTATGAGCGTGTGCTCGGCGTGCACATCCTGCAGGAGGAGCTGGGCATCCCGACCGTTGGCATCGAGAAGGAGTACACCCTTGCCGGCGCCGGTCAGCTGCGCACGCGCATCCAGGCGTTTGTCGAGAGTCTTGAGATCAAGCACATTCAGGGAGGGAAACTGTGATGGCGGACAAGAAGGCCAAAGGCGCCGGGGATCGTTTTCTGCCCGGCAGCAACATTGCAAAGCACCGCGAGTGGCGCGGTCTGAAGGATACCTGGTACGACTATGTCGAGTGGGTCAAGGTGCTCGGCATTATGGGCGGCTTTGTGGCCAAGAGCCCGGTGCGCATCGCGCGCGGTATGCTGACCTACCGCTGGATGGGCTCATACCTCGGCGCGCTGAACATGATCGACCGCTGCGTCGAGGGTCTGCGCGGCCCGGCGCTGCGCGTGGCGCGCCTGTACCTCAACACGATCATGAAGGGCTCGACGACCTCCATCGCCGAGATGATGATGGGCGACCGCCGCTTCGGCGACAATGCCTTCGGCCGCACGCAGGTCGTGCTCGAGCAGACCATGTGCCCGGAGATCCTCGCCGGCTTCCAGAACCTGCGCCCCGCGCAGCTCGAGCCCTTCCAGGGGCTGCTGCTGTGCTATATGGACCAGGGCGCCAACCCGTACTACATCGACGCCATGGAGAGCGTCGGCCTGCCGGCGGATTCCTGCCGCCTGTCGAACAATGCCGCCGGCGTCGCGCTGCTCGATGAGTTCCCGAAGATCGGCGCCTGCTGCATCTCCAATAACGCCCCGTGCGACTCGTCGACCATGAACAGCCAGCTCATCGAGCGCCACCTCGACGTGGATACGATGCCGGCTGCCATCCCCATGCGCTGGGAGGACCCGCACACGCGCAAGTACGCCCGCGAATCCCTGCGGCGCATCATCGACTTTGTCGAGCGGCACACGGGCGAGACCTATGACTGGGACGCCTGCCGTGCCGTCATGGAAAAGCACAACGACGAGGTGCGCAACGAGCAGGAGAAGTGGGGCTTCATGGCGACGCCCTACACCGCCGCCGCGCTCGCAGTTCCGGCGCTGTTCCACACCTTTTACTATGCCTTCTCCGGCGGCCGGAACCCCGAGGTCATGAAGACCGAGCACAAGGTTATGCGCATCCTTGAGCAGGCGTATGCAGACAAGACCAATTGCTTCCCCAAGACGCGCTACCGTGCCCTCACATGGGGCGGTCCGCCGTGCTACTGGCTGCAGTTCCCGAACTGGCTGTATAACTGCTGGGGCATTCTGATGATCGCGGGCATGGACCTGTTTTCCGGCAACGTCCTCATCGACACGACCGACGAGGAAACCATCCTCGACGGCATCGCCCGCAACTACGAGACCGGCGTCATGCGCCGCCACCTGACCGGCGGCTGGCGGCACCTCGTGGAGTTCTGGGACGAGGCAGAGAAGTTCCACTGTGACATGGTCATCCTGCACGATGACATCACCTGCAAGGGCGCGCTCGGTCTCACGGGCGTCATCCTCGATCAGGCGAAGGAGCGCACGACCAAGCTCATGGTGGTCTCGAACGATATGTTCGACCACCGCACCATCTCCCGCGCCGACATCCGCCAGCAGGTCAACGATTTCATGTTCTCGGTCATGCAGGCAGAGCCGCTCGATGCGTCCCTGCTGCAGTATGATGATTACGAGGGCTGGTAAACAGGAGGAAATGATGATGAAAAAACTGCTGCCAAAGCTGCTCCTCGGCGCGACCGGCGTCTGGGTGGGGAGCATGCTCATCTACTGGTTCAATCTCGATAACAAGGCGATCTATTTTCTCGTGCGGCCGCTGCTCGATCGGCTCTACGACCGCAGAAAGGTTGACGGGAAGGTCTGATGGGATTTCGGCAGATCCAGGCGCCGACGCTCCGGGAGCTGTTCGTCGACCAGGTCATCGGCATGATCTTTTCCGGCGAGCTGAAGGTGGGCGACCGCCTGCCGTCGGAGCGTGAGCTGTCCGAGCAGATGCACATCAGCCGCTCCATGGTGCACACCGGGCTCGAGGATCTCGAGCGCATGGGCTTTGTGCGCATGGAGGCGCGCCGCGGCAACTACATTGAGGACTATGCCCGCCACGGCAATTTCGAGACGCTCATGGCGCTCGCCAAATACGGCGGCGAAATTGACCACGCCATCGAGAGCTCACTCGTTGAGGCGCGCGATGCGATCGAGGGCGGGGCGATGCTCCTGCTCGGCGAGCGCGGCACGCCGGAGGATATGCAGCAGCTGCGCGCTATTACGGATGGGCTGCGCGCTGCCGTGGCTGCGGGTGAGGGCAACGCTGTCTATGCGCGGTGGATGCGCCGCTTCGACACGACCATCGCCGAGCTGAGCGGCAACCGCATCTTTCCGCTGCTCATGAACAGCCTCGCGGATGTGAGCGGCGTCCTTTGGGAGCGCTGTGTCGGCTTCTGGGGCGCGGAGACGGTCATCGAGCAGGAGCTGCGTATCATCGACATGCTCTCTGCAGGGCGCGGCCGTGACGCGGCGCTGTATATCGAGAACATCTACCACCATTACTGCGACGCGCACGCGGACGCGTGACGGCGCACACTACGCAAAAGTCCGCCTGACGGCTTGTCAGGCGGACTTGCTTTTGCGTTATGAGCGGCTCAGGTTTCCGAGATAGCCGAGGATGTTGTCGTTGATCTCACCGGTGAGCGCACGGTTGTAGTTGCAGATGAACGTGCCGGCGATGAGGATCATCATCGCCTCGGCCTCGTGCATACCGGCCTCCTGACCGTAGATGCGGACAAGGCACTGCTCCATAAGTGTGCGCCAGGCGCGAAACTCGTCCTGCACGAGCTGCCCGATCTCCGGGTCATAGCGCGCGAGAACGTAGGTCTGGGTCGTGGCGCTCGGGCGCTGCTCGTGCGACGGGGCGTTGGCTACGTAGTCCATGAAGGCGTTCATGTACGCGAGGTTGGAGGCATAGTCCGCGCGTGCGTGCGCGGCGAACCACTGGCTGCACTTTTCGCTCATATATTCGCGCGTGTAGCGCACATAGGCGAGGATGAGGTCGTTTTTGCTCTCAAAATAGTTGAGCAGCTTGGCATGGCTCATGCCCGCCTCGGCTGCAATGTCGCGCAGGGACACGCTCAGCATGGGCTTGCGCTCGATGCAGCGCTCAAACGCCATGAGAATGTCCGTGCGGATCTGCTCACGGTCGACAATGATCGGCATACGCTTCGCCTCCGGGAAACTTGGATGCACCGATTATACAGCGTTTCGAACCGTCCGTCAAATCGCGGCACGGCACATGAAAAAACCGCACAGGATCTGCTCCTGTGCGGTTTTGAGATGCGGGTTCAGTCGAGCTTCAGATCGCCCTCGCGGATCCAGCCGAGGCGGCGGCACAGCAGGCCGATCGCCCAGCAGATCACGGCCGGCAGCACGATGCACACCAGCAGCAGACCGATCCAGTCCATCGCGCCGGGCTGAATGGCCACGGCGCCATTGGCAATGGCAGCCTCACTCGGAGCGACCCAGCCGGTCCACACGCCGATCGGACCGCACAGACCGCACGTGCCCATGCCGGAGTTGACGGCGGCGCCGTTCATCTGGAGCTTGAAGATGCACGTTGCGATCGGTCCCGTGATGGCGGACGTCACGATGGCGGGGATCCAGATCTTCGGATTGCGGACGATGTTGCCCATCTGCAGCATGCTCGTGCCGAGACCCTGACTGACCAGACCGCCCCAGCCGTTTTCACGGAAGCTCAGCACGGCGAAGCCCACCATGTTCGCGCAGCAGCCGGCCACGGCCGCGCCGCCCGCAAGCCCCGTGAGCGAGAGCGCCGCGCAGATGGCCGCCGACGAGATCGGCAGCGTGAGCGCGATGCCCACGATGACCGACACGACGATGCCCATGACGAACGGCTGCTGCTCGGTCGCCCACATGATGATGTTGCCGACCCAGCTTGCGCCCTTGCCGATGGGCGCGGCGACGAGCATGGCAAGCCCGATGCCGACGAGAATCGTGACGATGGGGGTCACGAGAATGTCCACCTTTGTCTCCTTGCTGACGGCCTTGCCGAACTCGGCCGCGATGACCGCCGTCACAAGCACGGCCAGCGGACCGCCGGCGCCGCCCATGGCGTTTGTCGCAAAGCCGACCGGAACGAGGGAGAAGAGCACCATCGCCGGCGCGTGCAGCGCGTGGCCGATGGCGACCGCCATCGCCGGACCGACCATCAGCGACGCGCAGCCGCCGATCGTGTAGCCGACCGCAGCCTCACCCTTGCCGAGGGTGAAGATGATGGCGTTGAGAAAACCGATGTGGAACTGCTGACCGAGCGTGTTGAGGATCGTGCCGATCAGCAGCGAGCAAAACAGGCCCTGCGCCATCGCGCCGAGCGCGTCGATACCGTAGCGCCGCAGAGAGATCTCGATGTCCTTTCGCTTCAGAAAGTCCCGGAATCGCTGCATAGTGAAGCCCTCCTAGAAATATGTGAGATAAAATAAGTATGCTTTACAGGTGTCAAGACACCTGTAAAGCATACTATAAAGGCTTCGCATGCACTTGTCAACTAAATTAAACTTCTGTCAATCGCCCAGCAGCAGCCCGGCAGCCTTCAGCGCGGCGCAGGCGCGCGTGTAGGCATCCTCGTTCGGGCAGCACAGCGTGTGCAGGTGCAGTCCGCCGGTGAGCATACTCAGCGGCGCCGCGTCGCTGTCGCGGATGCGCGCGAGAAACTGCTCCACATCGTAGCGGCTGCTGATCTGGAGCTGACCGGTGAGCTGGCCGTAGACCGGGTGCTCAACGATGACGTCGAGCACGGTGCAGCCGTTGTCCACAAGGATGTCGAGCTCCTGCCCGGTCTGTGCAAGCGTGTGGCGGCAGGCGATGGTGCGCGTGATGCCGTCGGTCGCCCGCGGCAGCACGTAGCCGCGCGGTGTGGCGGAGATCTCCGCGCCGCCTGCGCGCAGCAGTGCGATGTCGCCCACGATGATCTGGCGGCTGACGTTCAGCCCGGCGGCGAGCGCGGACGCGCTCACGGGACGGTCGGCCGTGCGCAGCCGGTCAAGGATCGCCTGACGGCGGGAAGCGGCCTCCATGCCTCAGCCCTGCGACTTTCCGCCGGCGTTGAGCAGGTCGAGCTTGATCTTCAGCAGCTTTTCCGACAGGTCGACGTAGTAGTTGTGCGGGTAGTCAAAGCGCAGCACCTCCGGCCACAGGGTCGCAAGCTGCTCGGCGCAGTAGGTGCGGATCTCATCGAGCGAGGGCTTTTGATACACGAGCTCGCCGCCGCGGAAGACGGGCACGAGCAGCTCGCGCGCCGTGAAGTCGGTGAGCACCTTCTTCTTCCACGTCGCGTCGGGGTCGCAGATCTCGAGCGGCTGCGTGTCGTCCACGTCCTCGTCGTGCAGGCAGATGTAATCCGCCTCGGCCATGCCGGTGTCCTTGCTGTAGAAGCGGTAGACCTTCTTGAAGTGCGGGTTTGTGATCTTGCCGACGTTTTCGCTGATCTTGATCTTCGGGATGATGTTGCCGTCCTCGTCCTCGACGGCTGCAAGCTTGTACACGCCGCCGAACACCGGCTCGCTGCGCGCGGTGATGAGCCGCTCGCCCACGCCGAAGCTGTCGACCTGCGCGCCCTGCCGCAGCAGCCCCGCGATCAGGCGCTCATCGAGCGCGTTGGACACGGTGATCTTGCAGTCGGTCCAGCCGGCATCGTCGAGCATTTTGCGCGCCTTTTTCGTCAGGTAGGCGATGTCGCCGGAGTCGAAGCGGATGCCGCAGCGCGTGATGCCCAGCGGCTTGAGCACCTCGTTGAAGGCGCGGATGGCGTTCGGCACGCCGGACTGCAGGCTGTTGTAGGTGTCCACGAGCAGGGTGGCGTTGGTGGGGTAGGTCTGGCAGTAGGCGCGGAAGGCGTCGAGCTCGGAGTCGAACATCTGCACCCAGGAGTGCGCCATCGTGCCGCCGGCGAATACGCCGAACAGCTCGTCCGAGATCGTGCAGGCGGTTCCGGCACAGCCGCCGATGTAGGCGGCGCGCGCGCCGAGGATCGCCCCGTCGGCGCCCTGCGCGCGGCGCGAGCCGAACTCGAGCACCGTGCGTCCCTGTGCGGCGCGGCAGATGCGGCTGGCCTTCGTGGCGATCAGGCTCTGGTGGTTGATCTGCAGCAGCAGATACGTCTCCACGAGCTGCGCCTGAATGGCCGGGGCGCGCACCGTGATGAGCGGCTCACGCGGGAACACGGGCGTGCCCTCCGGCACGGCCCAGATATCACCGGTGAAGTGGAAGTTTTTCAGATAGTCGAGAAATGCCTCGCTAAACAGCTTCCGGCCGCGCAGATAGGCAATGTCCTCGTCGGTGAAGTGCAGGTTCTGAATGTAGTCGATGATCTGCTCCAGACCGGCAGCGATGGCGTAGCCGCCGTCGTCGGGCACGCTGCGGAAGAACACATCAAAGTAGGTGATGCGATCCTGCATATTGTGGTCGAGATAACCGTTGCCCATCGTCAGCTCGTAAAAATCGCAGAGCATGGTCATGTTCAGCGTCTTGTTGGGGTCCATTGACCTCGCCTCCTGAATGGGTCTGCGGGATGCAGACAGCAAAATATATTCTTTTCAATTATAGCCATTGTTCCGCACGAAAGCAACGATTATTAAATTAACAAGGCAAACGGCATGAAAAAACCAGTTCGTGCCGTTGACATCAAAATACGGTCGTTGTATCTTAATAATGTAACACAAAACAGGAGGACAATTACCATGTCTTTGACACCGGAACGCACGGCCGAGCTGCAAGAGCTCTGCCGTCAGTATCGGATCGACGTACTCACGGCCATTCACGGCGCACAGTCCGGCCACCCGGGCGGCAGCCTGTCTGCCTGTGAGATCCTCACGCTGCTGTATCAGCAGCGGATGCACGTCGACGCCGCGCACCCCGACGACCCGAACCGTGACCGGCTCGTGCTCTGCAAGGGACACGCTGCGCCCATGCTCTACCGCAACCTGATCGGTAAGGGCTTTCTGCCCGTCGAGAGCATGAACACGCTGCGCCAGACCGGCAGCCCGCTGCAGGGTCACCCGTGTATGCGCACGCCGGGCGTGGATATGCCGTCCGGCCCGCTGGGCATCGGTCTCGCCGCGGCACAGGGCATCGCCCTCGGCCTGAAGCTGGATCGCTCGGATGCGCGCGTGTACGCCGTGCTCGGCGACGGCGAGCTCGATGAGGGCGCCGTCTGGGAGGCTGCTGCCTCGGCCGTGAAGTTCGGCCTCGACAATCTCACCGCCATCGTCGACTGGAACAAGGTGCAGCTTGACGGTACGACCGATGAGATCATGCCGCTGCGCGATCTGCCCGGCAAGTGGCGCGCCTTCGGCTGGAACGTGCTGCGCTGCGACGGGCACGATCTGACCGCGCTGGATGCCGCGCTCGACGCTGCCGCCGCCTGCAAGGGCGTGCCGACCGTGATCCTGGCCGACACGGTCAAGGGCAAGGGCGTGTCCTTTATGGAGGGCAAGGCCGCTTGGCACGGCAAGGCCATTCCGGACGCGGAATTCGCGCAGGCAATGCAGGAACTGGGAGGGAACGTCTGATGGGAAAATCCATTCGTGAAGTATACGGCACTGTGCTCGCCGAGCTCGGCGATACCAATGAGAATATCGTCGTGCTCGATGCCGACCTGTCCGGTTCTACCAAGAGCGGCATTTTCGCCAAGGCGCATCCCGAGCGGCATTTCAACATGGGCATTGCTGAGTCGGATATGGTCGCCACGGCGGCGGGCCTTTCCACGACCGGCAAGATCCCGTTTGTGAACACGTTTACGGTCTTTCTCACGACGCTGGGTCTCATCTCGGCGCGTGCGCAGGTGTGCTACGGCAACCTGAACGTGAAGTTCGGCGGCGCCTACTGCGGTATGTCCGACGCGCTCGACGGCGCGACGCATCACGCCACGGAGGACATCGCCGTCATGCGCTCGCTGCCGAACATGACCGTGCTCGTCCCGTCGGACGCGGCCAGCACCCGCTGGGCGACGAAGTATGCCGTCGACACCTACGGTCCGATGTACCTGCGCCTGTCGCGCGACGTGTATCCGGATCTGTATGACGAGAACACGAAGTTCGAGTGCGGCAAGGGCGCGATCGTGCGCGACGGCACGGACGTGACCGTCATCGCCTGCGGCATCCTTGTGCACAAGGCGCTCGAGGCGGCCGAGCAGATGGCCGAGCGCGGCGTGTCCGTGCGCGTGGTGGACATGTACTCCATCAAGCCCATCGACCGCGAGCTCATCCTGCGCTGCGCGCAGGAGACCGGCGCCATCGTCACCGCTGAGGAGCACAACATCTACGGCGGTCTTGGCAGCGCTGTGGCGGAGGTGCTCGCATGGGGCGGCGCGGCTGCGCCGACGGAGTTTGTCGGCATTCCCGACACGTTCACCGAGACCGGCAAGTACACCGAGCTTCTCGCCAAATACGGCGTGGATGCTGCCGGCGTCGTGCGCGGCATCGAGCGGGTGCTCGCGCGCAAGCACTGAGTTTTTTGCACGGAAGCCGGCGGGCAGCTTGCCTGCCGGCCTTTTTAGACTGTCAGAAAGTATTGCTTTCTGACAAAAGGGTTTGCGGCCTGACTGCAGCGCACGCGCTGTCCGCCCAAGGCAAACGGCGCGCACGTTTGCAGGCCGAGAAGTATTTTCTCCGCCGCACATGTCGCCGGAGAAAATGATTGGATTTTCTTTGCGCCTGCGGGCGCAAACTCTACGAGGTTCGTTGACAAGCAGGGAAGCCGGCGGGCAGCTTGCCTGCCGGCTTTTTTTGGAGGAAGATCATGCAGCGATTTTTTGCCCCCGGCCGCACGGAGCTGGCCGGGAATCATACCGATCACCAGCTCGGGCGCGTGCTGGCGGCGTCCGTGGACGTGGGCATCCGCGCGCGCGCCGCGCGCCGCCGTGACCGCCGCGTGTGCATCCACTCGCGGGGCTACCGTCCGTTTACCGTCTCGCTTGACGATCTGAGCGTTGACCCGCACGCCTATGGCAAGCCGTGGGCGCTTGTGCGCGGCGTGGCGGCGGCCATTCTGGAAGCCGGCGGGGAAGTCGGCGGCTTCGAGGCGTGGGCTTCCTCTGCGCTGCGCACGGGCGGCGGGCTGTCGTCCTCGGCCGCGTTCGAGATCCTCATCGGCCGCATCTTCAACGCGCTCTATAACGGCGGCGCGTTCACGCCGGAGCAGCTTGCCCGCTTCGGTCAGCAGGCGGAAAACCGGCACTTCGGAAAGCCCTCTGGCCTCATGGATCAGATGGCGTGCGCGCGCAGCGGCGCGGTGTATCTCGATCTGGCCGCAGGGGAGATCCTTCCGGTCGCGGCGCCGTTTGCAGCCATGGGGCTCACGCTCAGCCTGACGGACACCGGCGGCAGCCACGCAGGGCTGACGGCGGCCTACGCCGCGATCCCGGCCGATATGCACAGCGTTGCACGACGCTTTGGCGCCGAGACGCTCTCACAGGTCGACCCGGCTGACTTTTTCGCCCACCGGCAGCCGGGGCTTGCCGATGACCGCGCGGCACACTTTTTCGCCGAAAACGCGCGCGTGCCGCAGATGCGTGATGCGCTTGCGCGCCGGGATGCGGGGGAATACCTGCGTCTCATGAACGCCTCCGGCCGCTCGTCGGAGCAGCTGCTGCGTAACATCCAGGTCCCCGGCGGGGACGACCGGCTTGCGCGGGGGCTTGCCTGTGCGTCGGCGCTGCTCGACGGGGTGGGTGCGTGGCGCGTACACGGCGGCGGCTTTGCCGGGGGCGTGCAGGCGCTCATGCCGTGCACTGCCTTTCCTGCCTACCGGCAGGCGATGGAGGCGCGCTTCAGCCCCGGCTCCTGCCGTGAGCTGCGCATCACGCGCGCAGAATAAAACACGCAGAACAAAATAAACGCCCGTTTCCGACTGGAAGCGGGCATTCAGCTCGCAAGCCCCTTTGTCAAAAAGTAATACTTTTTGACAGTCTAACGCCCGCTTCCTACCGGAAGCGGGCGTTTGCAATATTGTGCTTATTTCAGGCGGATGCTCAGCAGCACGGGGTTGTGGTCGGAGAAGCGGAAGCCATCATCCTGCGTCTGCACGCTCGTCAGCTCCACGTTCGGCGAGAGGATGAAGCCGTCGATGACGTAGTGCTGCGTGGCCTCGCTCTCGGCGTCATAGGGCTGGTTGTCGAGGCGGCAGGTCGGCACGGACGTGTCATACGCGAAGTGCCAGCCGTCGGGCAGCATGCTGTCGTCGAGCATGCCGGGTGTCCAGAGATCATCGTTTTTGATCGGGTACTTGTCCAGCCCGCCGGGGAAGGTCTGGTTGAAGTCGCCGCCGGCGATGACGTAGTTGCCCTTGGCGTATTCCTGCTCGAGGAACGACGTGAGCGCGGCGGTCTGCGCGGCCTTGCCCTCGCCGTCGTCATATGCCTCGAGGTGGAGGTTGACGAGCACGAGCTGCGCATCCGTACCCTCAAGGTCGATGTATACGGGCATGAGGCAGCGCTTGAGGTTTGCCACCGACACCGGCCACTTGAACGGGCTCGGCAGCGCGATGCGCTCGGCCGAGGCGATGGGCGCGGTCGAGAGCGTCATGAGCCCCGTGTTCACCCGGCCGATCGGCGGGATGGGGTAGGGCACGAAGGCACACTTGTAGTTCAGGGCATGTGCACTGTCCAGCTGCGTCTCGGTGCGCAGGCGGCCTGCCTCCTCAATGCCGTAGGCATGGGTCGAGGGGCCGGCGTCGATCTCCTGCAGGAACGTGAAGTCGGCGGCCATGCCCTGCACGGTCGCGACGATGCCGTCCATGTTCTTCTCCACGATGGCCTTGCTCGGCGCGCGGGTCTGCTTGCCGCCGTCCATAAAGAAGTCGGACTCTTCGCCCAGACCGGCATAGCCGACGTTCCACGACAGGATGGACACCTCGTCGCCCGGGGCGAAGGCGGCGGTGCTGTTGTCGCCGCGCGTCACGACGGCGGTCTCCGTCTTGACGTTGAGCTGCGTGGCGGTCAGCCAGATGAGCAGCGCGGCGAACAGACCGACGATAACAGCCAGGACGATCAGAATGATCTTGATTGGTTTTTTCATGGGATGCTTCCCTCCTCTGGGGCAGTTTACCACAATCTGCTGCCCCATGCAAACACAATCTTTGCAGGACCTTTACCCAGACTTCACCGGTTGAGCAGCCAGACGCCGAGGTTCAGATATGCCGCGAACAGCAGCCACAGGAGGTACGGCGCGCACAGCCACGCGGCCGCCGGATCGCGGCGGGAAAACTGTTCACTCATCGCCAGTACGAGCGCGATCAGCCCCGCGAGCAGGAAAAACGCCGCGCCGTGCTCCTGCCACAGAAAAAACACCACCGGCCAAAAACCGTTGACGCCGAGCTGGACGCACCAGAGTGCGGCAGCCTGCCTGCGCGCACTGCCGGAGGCGGCGCGCCAGACGCGCCCCATGGCGATGCCCATGAGCAGATAGAGCAGCGTCCACACGACCGGAAACAGCCGGTCCGGCGGTGTGGCGGGCGGCTTGGTCAGCAGGTCATAGGCCTCCATCCCAGCGCGTGCGGCGGCACCTGCCGCGCCGCCGACGGCCAGCGCGAGCACGACGAAGAAAAGATAAGGGCGCAGCGCGCTCCGTTTGTTCAACTTGCCTCACCTCGGAGAAAAACGGGATACTTTAATCTATGCCGCGTCCACTTGTAAAATACATGGGATCCATGATACACTAATAGGGCGAAAATTGACAATAACGGAGGTTCCCGATATGGATTATGCACACCTGATGCAGGCAGACCCGGAGCTGTATGCTTCCATGGCGCGCGAGCTGGAGCGCCAGCGCGACCATCTGGAGCTGATCGCGTCCGAGAATTTCACGAGTCAGGCCGTCATGGAGGCTGTTGGCAGCCACCTGACGAACAAATACGCCGAGGGCTATCCCGGCGCGCGCTACTACGGCGGCTGTGCGTACGTCGATGAGGTCGAGCGTCTGGCGATCGAGCGCGTGACGCGGCTGTTCGGCGCGGACCACGCAAACGTCCAGCCGCACTCCGGCTCGCAGGCGAATATGGCCGTGTATGCGGCGCTGCTGCAGCCGGGCGACCGGATCCTCGGCATGAACCTCTCTCACGGCGGACATCTGACGCACGGCAGCAAGGCGTCTTTGTCCGGGAAATATTTTGAGGCGCATTTCTACGGCGTTGACCCCGAGACCGAGACCATCGACTATGAGGCGCTTGCGCGCACGGCCGAGGAGGTCCGCCCGAAGCTCATCATCGCCGGTGCGAGCGCGTATCCGCGCGTGATCGACTTTGCGCGCTTCCGTAAGGTCGCCGATTCCGTCGGCGCGTACCTGATGGTCGACATGGCGCACATCGGCGGTTTGGTCGCTGCGGGCGTGCACCCGAGCCCCGTGCCGTATGCCGACGTCGTCACCTGCACGACGCACAAGACGCTGCGCGGCCCGCGCGGTGCGATCATCCTCTGCCGCGACGAGCTGGCCAAGAAGATCGACAGCGCCGTCTTCCCCGGCACGCAGGGCGGCCCGCTCATGCACGTCATCGCAGGCAAGGCGGTCTGCTTCGGTGAGGCGCTGCAGCCGGCCTTCCGCACCTATCAGCAGCAGGTGGTCAAAAATGCCGCCGTGCTCGCCGAGACGCTGCAGCAGGGCGGCATCCGTCTGGTCTCCGGCGGCACGGACAACCATCTCATGCTGGCCGACGTGTTCAGCCGCGGCCGCACCGGTGCGCAGATGCAGGATCTGCTCGACGCGGCGAACATCACCGCCAACAAGAACACCATCCCGAACGAGACGCAGTCCGTGCGCGTCACGAGCGGCGTGCGTCTGGGTACGCCGGCCGTCACGACCCGCGGCATGGGCGAGGAGGAGATGCGTCAGATCGGCGCGCTCATCTGCCGTCTGGTCGATGAGGGCGAGGACGCTGTTGCGTCCGTGCGGGCGCAGGTGCTCGACCTGTGCGCGCGCTTCCCGCTCTATCCGGATCTGCAGGCGTAAGCTGCACAGAGGGCTATACAACAACTGCGCTTCAAAAGCCTCGCAGAGTTTCGCCGCCGGAGCGGCGAAAGAAAGTTCAATCATTTTCTTCGGCGACATGTGCGTCGAAGAAAATACTTCTCGGCCTGCAAACGTGCGCGCCGTCCGCGTCCGGCGGACGGCGCGTGCGCTGCAGTCAGGCCGCAAGCCCCTTTGTCAAAAAGTAATACTTTTTGACAGTCTGAAAAACCGCGCTCCCGAAACACGGGAGCGCGGTTTTCTGCTGTTTACGGCTTGCACGCGCCGCAGGGTGTGTAGCCCGCGGTCAGCGCCTGCTCGGCGCTGTCAAAGGCGATGCGGTTTTCCGCTTTGACCTGCGCTGCGTATCTGCAGCCGGCGCGGTGATATTTCATGGAGTTGCGGTTGCCGATGTAGGCGGCATCCGCTGCGGCGGTCGTCTGCGGCTGTTTGGGTGCGGCGGTCGGCACCGGCGCTGCAGTCTCGGGCGGCACGTTGCGCTCGGTCGTGATGACGACGGCCTGCGCCGGCGAGCGCACCTCGCGGACGGTAGCGGCGCCTGCGCATCCCGCCGTGACGGCGAGCGCGAGCACTAGTTCCACGAACCACCACGTTTTCCAAAGCCGCGTGCCGCGTGGTGCGTACTGCAATGCGAGCAGCAGCACGGCCGCCTCCAGCGCGGTAAGACCCCAGCCGAGCTGCCCGCAGGCGAGCAGGGCGATACCGGCGGCGGTGCACACGCAGCCCAGCAGTACCTTCCAGATACGGCGCCATTCGATCTGCATTCCGTTCTTCCTCCCTTTGGCGGCAAATGTGCGCGCCCATTGCGTCGTTTTGCTCTGTAAATTGTTTATTCTATCCGGTTTCACAAAAAAATCAAGACCTAAATGAAAAAAAGCTTACATTTTCTCAAAATTTGTGTTACACTACTTCAAGGGGGCAGGTTTACGGCCGCAGTGCGGCCGCATGGCCGCCCGATTTGTTTGTTTTTGAGGCTTGGCGGAGGAAAGGATAGTCAAATGTACGAGATTGGTCAATTGATCGTGTATGGAAACGAGGGCGTCTGCCGCGTGGAGGAGATCGGCACGCCGAAGATCTCCGGTGTGGACAAGCACCGCGATTACTATACGCTTGCGCCCATTTACCGCGAGGGGAAGGTGTTCACGCCCGTGGACAGCAAGGTGTTCATGCGCCCGGTGATCTCGCGCGAGGAGGCGCTGGCGCTCATTGACCGCATCCCGGCGATGACCGCGGAGGTCTATGAAAACGCCAATCTCCGTTTTCTCAATGAGCACTATCAGCAATGCCTCCAGAACTATACCTGTGCTGACCTTCTGCAGCTGATCAAGGACGTGCGCGCCAAGCGCTGCCGGATGATCGAGCGCGGCAAGAAGCTCGGCCTCGTCGATGAGCGCTATATGAAGCGCGCCGAGGAGATGCTCCACGGGGAGCTGGCCGTTGCGCTGGGTATGACGCGCGAACAGGTGCCGCAGTTCATCAGTGATGCGCTCGGTGACGCGGGCGAGCCGGAAGCCGCCCTTGCCTGAATCGGAAGTTGGAAATCCCGCCGGACATTGCGTCCGGCGGGATTTTTGCAGTTTTCCCTTGACAGACGGGCAAAGTGCGTGTATGCTACGGTTTGAATTCGGGACTGATTCCCGATTTGGAGGCGAATCATGCGAAACAGTTATCACACGCAGCAGCGCTGTGCGCTGCTGGCGTTTTTGTCTGCGCACGCGGACGAGCAGTTCACGGTCGAGCAGCTGCTCGCGGCCATGGGCGACGCTGCACCCGGACGCAGCACGGTCTACCGCGCGCTTGACCGCCTGGTCGAGGAGGGCACGGTGCGCCGCTTCGCGCCCGAGAGCGGCGGGAGCGCGGCCTATCAGGCCATGGATCCCGGTCACTGCGATGCGCACCTGCACTTGAAATGCGTCGGCTGCGGGCGGCTGATCCATCTTGACACCGGCGTCTCCGACGCGCTGCAGGCAGACCTGCTGCGCGCGGCGGGCTTCACGGTCGACGGGCGCAGCACGACGATCTACGGCACGTGCGCCGCCTGCGGCAGAAAGCGGGGCGGCCATGCGTAAGATCTTATGTGTGCTGCTCTCGGCTGTGCTGGCGGTGTCGGCGCTGTCCGGCTGCGCGGTGCAGAAAAACCCGGATGCAGACGATGGCAAGCTCCATGTCGTCACGACGATCTTTGCGCCCTATGACTTTGCGCGGCAGGTCGGCGGGGACGATGTGTCGGTCACGATGCTGCTGCGCCCCGGCTGCGAGGTGCACGCCTATGAGCCGACGCCAAAGGACATCATCGCCATCCGCAATGCCGATGTGTTCATCTACGTCGGCGGCGAGTCGGATGCGTGGGTGCAGACGGTGCTCGAGGGAGTGGATAACCCCGATCTGCGTGTCGTGACGCTCATGGACTGCGTTGAGCTGCTGCACGAGGAGACCGTCGAGGGAATGCAGGCCGAACGGCACGGTCACGACCATGATGATGACGAGGACGCGCAGGACGAGGAGCTCGATGAGCACGTCTGGACGTCTCCGCGCAACGCCGCACGCATCTGCCGGAAGCTATGCGACACGTTCTCGGCGGCGGACAGCGCGCACGCGACGCAGTATGCGCAGCGTTGTGGGGACTATGTGGAGCAGCTTGACCGCCTTGACGCGGAATTTCAGGACGTGGTGGAGAATGCTGCGCGGAAAACGGTGGTTTTTGCAGACCGTTTCCCACTGCGGTATTTTGCCGACGCCTACGGACTGGACTACTATGCGGCCTATCCAGGCTGCGCGGACGCGGCCGAGCCGTCGGCTACCACGGTGGCATTTCTGATCGACAAGGTGCGCGCGGAGGGTATCCCGGTCGTGTTCACGATCGAGCTCTCGAACGGCAAGCTCGCTGACACGATCTGTGAGGCCACGGGCGCGAAAAAACTGGAGTTTGCGACCTGTCACAACGTGACAGCGCAGGCATTTGCAAACGGCGCAACGTATTTGCAGCTCATGGAGCGCAACGTACAGGCGCTGCGGGAGGCATTGAACTGAATGGCACTCATTACTTGTGAACACGTCTGCCTCGGCTATGACGGGCAGACGGTGCTGCGCGACGTGAACTTCACGGTCTCGCGCGGCGATCTGCTGTGTGTGGTCGGCGAAAACGGCTCGGGCAAGTCCACGCTCATCAAGGGACTGCTCGGTCTCAAGGCGCCGGAGCAGGGCAGCATCACGCTCGGCGACGGGCTCGTGCGCAACGAGATCGGCTATCTGCCGCAGCAGACACAGCTCCAGCGCGACTTTCCGGCAAGCGTGGCGGAGGTCGTGCGTTCGGGCTGCATCAACCAGATGCACGGCCGCGCGTTTTATTCCCGCGCCGACCGCGCCCGTGCGCAGGAGAACATGGAGCGCATGGGCATCGAGGATCTGGCCGGCTGCAGCTATCAGGCGCTCTCCGGCGGCCAGCAGCAGCGCGTGCTGCTCGCGCGCGCCCTGTGCGCCACGCGCAAGCTCCTCCTGCTCGACGAGCCGGTCACGGGGCTTGACCCCGTGGCGACGGGGGAACTGTATAACCTCATCAAGCTCGTCAACCTCTGCAACGACATCACCGTCATCATGGTCACGCACGATATTGACGCCGCGCTGCGCTATGCCACGCACGTGCTGCACCTCGGCCATCAGCAGTTGTTTTACGGCACGGCGGCGGACTATAAGCAGAGCGATGCCGCGCGCCGGTTTCTGGGAGGGCGGAAGGTATGAAGATCATTCTGGAGATGCTGTCGTATCCGTTTCTCGTGCGCGCGCTCGTGGTGGGTGTGCTGGTGTCGCTGTGCGCATCGCTTCTGGGCGTGTCGCTCGTGCTCAAGCGCTACTCCATGATCGGCGACGGACTGAGTCACGTCGGCTTCGGCGCACTTGCGATCGCAGCGGCGTTCAATCTCGCGCCGCTGGCAGTGGCGGTGCCGGTCGTGGTCGTGGCGGCGTTTTTGCTGCTGCGCCTGTCGCAGAGCGGCAAGCTCAAGGGTGACGCCGCGATCGCGCTGCTCTCGAGCAGCGCACTGGCCATCGGCGTGATGACCGTATCCGTCACGAGCGGCATGAATACCGATGTGAATAACTACATGTTCGGCAGCATCCTGTCGCTGTCGTCGGCCGATCTGCGCCTGAGCCTGATCCTGTCGGCGGCGGTGCTGGCGCTGTTCGTGCTGTGCTATCCGCGCATTTTCGCCGTCACCTTTGACGAGACGTTCTCACGCGCGACGGGCGTGCACACGCAGGCGTACAATATGCTCCTCGCGGTGCTCACGGCGGTCACGATCGTGCTCGGTATGCGCATGATGGGCGCGCTGCTCATCTCGAGTCTCATCATCTTCCCGGCGCTGACGGCAATGCGCGTGTTCGGCACGTTCCGCTCGGTCACGATCTGCGCGGCCGTGGTGTCGGTGGTGAACTTCCTGCTGGGCATGGTGCTGTCCTACGTGTTCGAGACGCCGTCAGGCGCGAGCGTCGTGGTGGTCGATCTCGTGGTGTTTCTGCTCTTTTGCGGTGTGCAGCGGATTCAGTGCCGCGTGAAAAAATGAGAAATGAAGCGGCGGCTCCGGTCAGAGCCGCCGCTTTGGACGTTTTCAGCACTGCATCTGCTTGAGCATTTCCTGCCGCAGGTGCACGATGATGCGCTTTTCGAGCCGGCTGATGTAGCTCTGCGAGATGCCGAGCAGATCCGCGACCTCCTTTTGCGTCGCCTCGTGCGTGCCGCCGATGCCGAAGCGCAGCAGGATGATGCGCCGGTCGCGCTCGCACAGCGTCTCGATGGCGTGCAGGAGCATGGTGCGCTCGGCGTCGTCCTCGAGCGGGCGGCTCACGGCGTCGGCGTCCGTGCCGAGGATGTCCGAGAGCAGCAGCTCGTTGCCGTCCCAGTCGGTGTTGAGCGGCTCGTCAATGCTCACCTCCGTTTTCTGCGCGCTGCATTTGCGCAGATACATGAGGATCTCGTTTTCGATGCAGCGCGAGGCGTAGGTCGCAAGCTTGATGTTCTTGTCCGGCTTGAAGGTGTGGATGGCCTTGACGAGCCCGATCGTGCCGATCGAGATCAGATCCTCGATGTGGATGCCGGTGTTTTCAAACCGGCGCGCGATGTACACCACCAGCCGCAGGTTGTGCTCGATGAGCAGGGAAGCGGCGTCCTCGCTCCCGGCGGTGAGCGCGCGGATGGCCTGCTGCTCGGCCTCGCGCCCGAGCGGGGCGGGCATGGTGTCGCTCCCGCCGATGTAAAATATCCCCGGCGCACCGCCGCGCAGCCGCAGCCGCAGCGCCGTCCAGAGCGTGTGCAGTCTTTCCAGTAGTCTTGGCACGAAAACCCCTCCTCAGCTTTTTGGCGGCAGCACCATGGAAAATGCCCCGTCGGATGTGAGCGTCTGCGCGCTCAGGGCCAGCAGCATTGGCTCCGGCGCGCCGTCGATCATCACGCTGTCCGGCCGAAACGCCGGCAGCAGCGCACCCGTCACGCCCACCGCGCGGTACGGCAGCAGCACGACCCGCCCGGTGCATTCCGGCAGCGCGCCGAGCACCGATAACGTCTGCACCGCGTCGTCCGGCAGCGCGTGCAGCGTCGGAAACAGCGGCAGCACCGCCGCGCGCTCGACTACGGCCGCCGGCAGGCCGGATACCGGGTCATGCAGGTCGTTTCCGCTGTCGCGCAGAGCGCGGACGGTCGTACTGCGTCCGGCGAGTGTGACCGTCACGGTGCGCACCTCGCGCGCGGCAGTCTTTGCCCGCCGCCGGAACACCACCGATGCGGCCGCATAGCACACGGCAAATGACAGCACCAGCACCCGGCCGGATACCGTCACGAGTGCGCCGCTGCCCGGCGACACGCCCGCGAGCATGCTCGCTGCATATACCGCGCCGCCGAATGCGGCGGAAACCGCGAAAAACACCACCGCGCACCGCGCCCAGTGCGCCTCGCCGCCGAAGGCGATGAGTGCCATGGCCGCGCCGAGCGCGAGCTTCATCACGCCGCTGCTGAGCCAGCCGCACCCGGGCAGGACCATGAGCGCTGCGTACAGCGCGCCCGTGAGCGCTGCGAGCAGATACCGAGCGCGGCGCAGCACCACGCCGCACACGCGTGCGGACGCGAGCATAAGGCAGTAGTCGAGCAGCAGATTGAGCCCGAACAGGCGATCGAGATAGATGACGTCCATGGTGCTATCGTATCACGGCGCGCGCGGGAAAATGCGCAAAAGCCGCCGCAGCAAAGTATCCGGAAAAAAGCACGGTTTCCCGGTGCGGGAAATGTCGCAGAGCGTTGATTTTGCAGTGAGTGGCTGTTATAATGATGCGTGATTTCAAAGCAGGTGCGCGCAGTGCGCTGCGTGTTTTCGATATTCCCTTGGGAGGCAAACGATGAAAGCTGACAAACGATCTTTGGCACTGATCCTGGCGCTGGTGCTCATCTGCACGGTGCTGCCGGTCCCGGCGGCACAGGCTGCGGATGTGCAGCCGGTGCTCTCGGCTGCGCTGGCGCGGCAGGCTTCCGCCGTCCCGTCGCCGGGCTATGGCGATGAGTGGACGGTGCTCGGTCTCGCGCGCGGCGGCTATTACACCGCGGACAGCGACTATTTTGCGCGCTATTACGCAGACCTCGCGGCCAAAGCGCCGGAGCTGACGGCGGCATCCGGGCGCGAGGGCGCGCTCAACGCCTACAAGTCCACGGACAATTCGCGCGTCATCCTCGCCCTGTCCGCCATCGGGCGCGACGCGGCGCAGGTCGGCGGGTGCGATCTGACCGCGCCGTATGCGGATTTTGCATGGGTGAGCAATCAGGGCATCAACGGGCCCATCTTCGCGCTGCTCGCGCTCGACAGCCGCAATTACCTGCCCGGCAGCGCGGTGCGCCGTCAGTGCGTGGATGCGATCCTGAGCGCCGAGTGCTCCGGCGGCGGCTGGGCGTTCGGCGGCTCTGCTGCCGACCCGGACATGACGGCCATGGCGCTGCAGGCGCTGGCGGCCTACCGCTCCGAGGCGGCGGTCGCGGCGGCCGTGACGCGCGGTCTGGATGTGCTCTCGGCGATGCAGACCGGCGACGGGGGCTTCGCTTCATCCGGCGTTGTGAACGCCGAGAGCGCCGCGCAGGTCATCGTCGCGTGCACGGCGCTGGGCATCGATCCGGACACGGACAGCCGCTTTGTCAAGGGCGGCGGCTCGGCAGTCGATGCGCTGCTGACGTTTTATGATGCGGATGCGGCTGCCTTTCGCCACACGGCCTCCGGTTGTGTGAACAGCCTTGCCACCGAGCAGGCGGTGTATGCGCTTGTGGCCGTGTCGCGTCTGCGCCGCGGGCAGAGCAGCCTCTATCAGGAGACGGACACGCCCACGGTCAAGACGCCCGACGAGCCCGGCGCGTCGATCGCGCGCGTGCTCTGCACGGCGGACGGCAGCGGCCTCATCCCGGCAGGATACCGCACGGTCGCGGTGTGCCCGCCGGATGCGTCGGCGGACAGCACCGTCACGTTTTCCGACGGGACGCAGCTGCTCTACAGCCCCGTATTATCCGAGCGCAGCGGCACGCCGACGTGGGTGTGGCTCTTCGCACCGGACGTGACGGATGACGCGCTCAATGACCCGGCAAGCTACACCGCGGCAAGCGGGAAGCCTGCCGTGCTCACCGTCGGCGATGTCAACGGTGACGGCGTCATCAACGCGCAGGATGCGCTGGCCATCCGCACGGCCTGCGCCGGGGAGACGACTCCGGCGGCGAACGTGCTGCTGGCGATGGATGCGGATCTCAACGGCCGCGTGGACGCGCAGGATGTGCGCGCGGTGGCCGACAGCTTTGTATATGATACGGCGCTGCCCGCAGCGCAGGAGGACGAAACATGAAGTCTTTCCGGACAAAAAAGAATCTTGCCATTGCGCTCAGCGTCCTGCTTGTCGCGGCGATCGTGGTGCTGTGCATCGCTCTGCGGCAAAAGAGCGATGCGGACGTTGACCCCACGCTGACGCTCGTGTGCACGCCGGCGGATGCCGACGGTGTGTGCACAGTCGATGTGGAGCTGACCGGTCTGCCGGACGGCGGACATTACGGGGCGGCGAGCATCGCCGTGGCCTTCGACCCGACGCAGCTGACCTTTCTCGGCACGGACGACGGGGACATCCCGCTCGTGATGGGAAGTCTCCCTGAGTGGGAGAGCGATCCCGCGCGCGCAAACGAGACCGGAAGCGCGCGTGCGCTGTGTCTGCCGGAGGAGGGGGCTGCGCTGGCCACATCGACTGGCAGCGTGCTCGTGCGCCTGCACTTTCGGCTGGCCGACGGTGTGACGGAGTCGGCGCTGACGGTGACGGACGCGGTGCTTGCCGCCGCGGACGAGACCGAGAGCCTCGCCTCGGCAGCGGCCACGCTCACGGTCGCCGGCGGGACGGTGCGCCATGGCTAAGCGGCGCATTGCTTGCCTGCTGCTGTGCCTGCTGCTGGTGCTATGTACTGCCTGCGGTGCGCAGCCGGACAGTGACGGCGCGCTGCACTGCACGGTGACGATCGAATGCGCCACGGTGCTCGCGCACATGGACGATCTGAGCCCCGGCAAGACAGAGCTTATCCCGGCCGACGGCGTGCTCCTGCCGGAGACAGCGGTCGCCTTTTCCGAGGGGGACACGGTGTTTGACGTGCTGCAGCGGGTCTGCCGGGCGCAGGGCATCCACATGGAGTCGAACTGGACGCCTGCGTACAACAGCGCCTACATCGAGGGCATCGGCAACCTCTACGAATTCGACTGCGGCAACCTCTCCGGCTGGATGTACAGTGTCAACGGCGTCTGGCCGGACTATGGCTGCAGCAGCTGCACGCTGCACGACGGCGACACCGTCGTCTGGAGCTATACCTGTGATCTTGGGCGCGACGTCGGCGCCCGGCAAGGAGAACCATGACCGATTCTTTTTCGGCGCTGCATCCGGCGCTGACCTTTTGCTATTTTGCGGCGGTGCTGCTGCTGACGATGTTCGTGCTGCACCCGGTGTTTCTGGCGCTGAGCCTGCTGGGCGCGCTGGGCTACTGCGCGCAGCTGCGCGGCTGGCGCAGCCTGTGGCGGACACTCGGCCGGCTCGTGCCGTTTCTGGTGCTGATGGCGGCGCTCAATGCACTGTTCAACCACGCGGGCGTGACGATGCTGTTCTATCTGCCCAACGGCAACCCCGTCACGCGCGAGGCCCTGTGCTACGGCGCGGCTGCGGCGGCGATGTTCGCGGCCGTGATTTTGTGGTTTCAGTGCTGCAACGCCGTCATGACGGCGGATAAATATCTGTACGTGTTCGGCAGCGTGCTGCCGAGCGTGTCCCTGCTGCTGAGCATGGCGCTGCGCTTCGTGCCGAAGTTCACTGCGCATATGCGCGCCGTCGCCGCGGCGCAGGCGTCGCTCGGCTGCGGCACGCGTGAGGGCAGTGCGTGGCAGCGGCTGCGCAATGGTGCGCGCGTGCTGTCCGTCACCGTCTCGTGGGCGCTCGAGAGCGGCATCACGGCGGCGGACTCCATGAAGAGCCGGGGCTACGGCGCCGGCAGAAGAACGTATTTCGGCAACTACCGCTTCACCCGGCGCGACGGCGTGCTCAGCGCCGTGCTTGCGCTCGCGCTTGCGGGCGTGTGCGTGGGCATCGGCCGCGGCGCGCTGTATGTGCGCTACTACCCGTCGATGCACATCGGCAGCGCCGGCGCGCTCGGCGCGGTGTGCGCGGCGTGCTTTGCGCTGCTGTGCTTTTTGCCGCTGCTGCTCGATGGAAAGGAGGCGCTGACATGGCGTCGTTTGCGCTCGAACATCTGACATTTTCCTATCCGGGGCAGACGCGCCCGGCGCTCGACGATCTCACGCTCACGATCCCCGAGGGCGCGGTCACGGTGCTCTGCGGCGAGAGCGGCAGCGGCAAGTCGACCCTCCTGCGCCAGCTCAAGACCTGCCTTACGCCGCATGGCGAGACCGGCGGCACGGTGCGCTTTGGGGACGCGCTTTTGAAAGACATCCCGTTTGCCGAGCAGGCGCGGCGCATCGGCTTCGTGCTCCAGCACCCGGACGATCAGATCGTGACGGACAAGGTGTTTCACGAGCTGGCGTTCGGGCTCGAGAGCCTCGGCTGCGATGAAGCGGCCATGCGGCTGCGTGTCGCCGAGATGGCGAGCTATTTCGGCATTGCCGACTGGTTCGAGCGCGACGTGCACACGCTCTCCGGCGGGCAAAAGCAGATGCTCAACCTCGCCTCCGTCGTGGTCATGCGGCCGGATGTGCTCATTCTGGACGAGCCGACGAGCCAGCTCGACCCCATCGCGGCGAGCACGTTTTTGCACACGCTGCGCAAGCTCAATGAGGAGCTGGGCCTGACGATCCTGCTGTCCGAGCAGCGGCTGGAGGAGGCCGTACCGCTGGCGGATCATCTCATCGTGCTCGAGCAGGGACGATTGCTTGCATCCGGCGCGCCGCGCACCGCGGCAGCCGCCGTGCGTGGTCATGCGATCTTTTCTGCCATGCCCACGGCGGCGCGCATTGCCGCCGCCCTCGGCGCACCGGAGCACCTGCCGCTCACCGTGCGCGAGGGGCGGGCATATCTCCAGCGCTTTTCTCCGCGCCCGATGCCGGACGCGTCGCCTGTGCCCATGGACACGCCCCCGGTGCTGATCGTGCGCGACGGCTGGTTCCGCTACGCGCAGAACGCGCCGGATGTGCTGCGTGGTTTTTCACTCGCACTGCGCCCGGGCGAGCTCTACGCGCTCACCGGCAGCAACGGCGGCGGCAAGACGACGGCGCTCGGCGTGCTCGCGGGGCAGCTGCGGCTGTATCGCGGCAGCGTGTATCTGGACGGGAAAAAGCAGCGCACGCTCCAGCCCCTGCGCGACGGCATCGCCGCCGTGCCGCAGGACCCGCGCACGCTCTTCACGGCGGACACGGTGCGCGCCGACCTCGCGTCGCTCGGCAGGGATGCCGCGCTGGTGGACACGGTCGTGCGGCAGATGGCGCTCGCGCCGCTGCTCGAGCGGCACCCGTTTGATCTCTCGGGCGGTGAGCAGCAGCGAGCCGCGCTGGCGAAGGTTCTGCTCATGCAGCCGCGCGTGCTGCTGCTTGACGAGCCGACCAAGGGCATGGACGGCGCGTTCAAGGCGGAGTTCGGTGCGCTGCTGCGTACCCTCTGCGCGCAGGGCACGGCTGTGTGCATCGTGAGCCACGATGTGGAGTTTTGCGCGCAGTATGCCGACCGCTGCGGTCTGCTCTTTCGCGGCGAGGTCGTGACGGAAAACGACCCGCGCGCGTTTTTCTCCGGCAATTATTTTTACACCACGGCGGCGGCACGCATCGCGCGCACTGCTGCACCCGGCGCGGTGCTGTGCGAGGAGGTCGTGCAATGTCTCGCAGACTGACGCGCCGCACATGGGCCGCGCTGGCGATCCTGCTTCTGGCGATCCCGGTGCTGATGGCGGTGTTCGTGTGCGTGTGGGACGAGCGCAAATACTACCTCACGTCGCTGCTGCTCGTGGGGCTGATGTTCGTGCCGTTCGTGCTGCGGTTTGAAGGCCGCAGGCCGCAGGCGCGCGAGCTCGTGCTGCTCTCGACGATGACGGCGCTGGCCGTGGCCGGGCGCGCGGCGTTTTACTGGCTGCCGCAGTGTAAGCCCGTGTGTGCGATCGTGATCCTCACGGCGGTGGCCTTCACGCCGGAGGCGGGCTTCGTCACCGGCGCGGCGGCTGGCCTGATCTCGAACTTTTTCTTTGGTCAGGGACCGTGGACACCGTGGCAGATGCTCGGCTTCGGGCTCGTGGGCTTTCTCGGCGGCGTGCTGTTTTCGGGGCGCAGGGTGCGCCTTGTGCCGCTGCTGCTCTATGGGTTTTTGTCTGTGTTCGTGCTCTACGGCGTGCTGCTTGACACGGCGAGTATGCTCATGTATAACGCCGCGCCATCGTGGCAGCTCTGGCTTGCAACGTGCGCATCCGGGGTCGTTTTCAACCTCATCCATGCGGGCAGCACGGCGGTGTTTTTGCTCGTGCTGTACAAGCCGCTCCTGAGCAAGCTTGCGCGTGTGAAAGAAAAATACGGGCTTCTGGAATGAAAAAAGTCTCCGCATCCAACCGGATGCGGAGACTTTTTTATCTGTACTTCATGCCTGCTGCCAAAGCAGGCGGTGATCGTCAAAGATGACCTGCAGCCGGCCGGTGTCCTTCCCCCACGCGAGGTAGGAGCGCACCGTACTGCCGACGAGCGCGTACTGCTCAAAATCCATCACAAGATCAAAGCGCCGGAACAGCTGCTGCAGCACGGATTCGAACGTCTGCGGGGTGCGGCAGAGCCCGGTGATGATGTCCGCGATCTCGAGCACCTTGTCGATGTTGTACTGCGCCAGCGGCGCGATGTCCTCCGTCACGGCGGCGTGCGCCGGCACGAAGGCGCGGGCGGTGAGTGTCTTGACCATTTCGAGCGTGTTCAGGTAGGCAGCCACATCGTAAAGGAAGCCGATCTGATACTTTTCCAGCGTCTCGCGGCTCGACAGGCAGTCGGCCAGATACACCACGTCGTCCGGCGTGCGAAAGCCCACCATGTCGAAAAAATGCCCCGGCAGCGGCAGCAGCCCGAACCCCTCCGGCAGGCACGCCGCAGTCAGCTCCTGCGCGTCGCTCGGCTTCGCCATGAGAAACTTATGCCGCAGGTCCTTTGGCGGATAGCCGCCGTAGAGAAACGCGGGCTCGAGCAGCGGGTGGCGCGTGAGATCGCACTCGATGCCGGGGGCATAGACCTTGCAGCCGGTCTGGTTCTGCAGGTACTGGTTGCCGCCGATGTGGTCGGCGTTGGAGTGCGTGTTGTAGATGGCGGTCAGATGCCAGCCGTTTTGGTCGAGCAGCTGGCGCACCTTTCGCCCGGCCTCCTTGTCGTTGCCGCTGTCGATGAGGCAGACGTCGGTGTCGTTCAGGCGCACGAGACCGATCTTGGCGGGGCTCTGGATATAGTAGCTGTTTTCGGAAACCTGCATCAGTTCGTACATCGGGGCGTCCTCCTTTTTCAGATGTTTTGCCGGCGGATGAGCGGCTCGACCTGCGCGGCGAGCTGCGCGAGCGCGCCCGGTGCAAACGGGGAGCGGAAGCCGGCCTCGGTCAGCAGCTCCGTCCAGAGCTTTTCGCCGCCCTGCTCCGACAGGTGCAGGTAGCGGGCGAATGCATCGTCATAATCGTCCTGCGACGCGAGCAGGAACTGGAACGCCGCTGTCTGCGCAAGACAGTAGTCGATGTAGTAAAACGGCGTCTCGTAGATGTGCATCTGGTACTGCCAGCGCGTGCCGCGCTCGAGATACGGGATGCCGCGCTGGTCGATGTACGGACGGTACTTCGCCTCCAGCTCCAGCCAGACGGCGTTGCGCCCGGCGGGGGTGAGATCCGGCTCGGCGTAGATGCGGTGCTGGAATTCGTCCACCATCGTGCCGTAGGGCAGAAAGCTCAGCGCATCGAGCGCGTGCTGGAAGCGGTAGCGCTGCGCATCGCCCGCCTGCGGGAAAAAGCCGTCGAGATACGGCCAGGCGAAAAACTCCATGCTCATCGAGTGCGTTTCGGCGGTCTCCATGCCGCCGCAGCCGAGCTCGAGCGCGAAGCGGTTGTTCGCGATCAGGTAGGCGTTGAGCGCGTGACCGGCCTCGTGCGTCACGACGTCCACGTCGCCGGAGGTGCCGTTGAAGTTTGCGAGGATGAACGGCTGATGATACTTGACAAACTCCGTGCAGTAGCCGCCGCCCCACTTGTTCGGGCGCGCATCGACGTCGAAGGCCTCGTTTTGGCACATCATGCGGAAAAACGTGCCCGGTACGTCGCCCATGCCGTCGTACATCTTCTGCGCCGCGGCAAAGAGCGCCTCCTTGCCGCAGGGCGTCGGGTCGCCGCCGGGGGTAAAGACCTCGTTGTCGTAGAGGCGGAACGTGTCGATGCCGAGGCGCTTGGCGTTTTCCAGCCGCAGCCGCGATACGACCGGCACGATGTCGCGCACGATGTTCTCGCGAAACGTCTGCACGGCCTGCACATCGTAGCACATGCGCTCCATGCGGCAGTAGCCGAGCTCGATGAAGTTTTCATAGCCCATTTTCCTGGCCATCCGGTCGCGCACGTGCACGAGCCGGTCAAAAATGTCATCGAGCTGCTCACTGTGCGCGGCCAGCGTCGTGCCGAGCACCTCATAGCATTCTCTGCGCGTGGCGCGGTCGGCGCTGCGGGCGTATTTCATCAGCATCGGGCGCGGCAGCTGTTCGCCCCGGAAGGGGAAGAGCATGCCCGCCATGAGCTGGGCATATTCGCTCACAAGCTTGTTCTCCTCGACCATGTCGTCCACGATCTCCGGCGACATACTCCGCCGCTGCAGCTCCATGCTGCGCAGCAGGATCGGCGAGAGCGCCTGCTCGAGCTCTGCCCGAAACGGGCTGTCGAGCACGGCGGAGGCATACTGCAGATCCAGGTTTTCGATCTCCGGACCGATCTCGTCGTAGTAGTCCTTCTCGGCCAGATAAAACGGGTCGACGGTGTTGATCGTATAGCGCATATACGACAGCGACTGTGCCGTATCGTACTCCGTCTTGAGCGAGAGATATTCCGCGCGCGCTTCGAGGATCTCCTCGACGCTCCGTGCGCCGCGCACGCGCTCGATCACGTGCCGGAGTCCGGCGGTCATCTCCTCGCGCGTTACGCGCCGGTAGGGGAGTTGGGATACTTTCATGCTTGCTCCTTTCCAAGGTCTGCGGCGAAAAACTGCTTTTTGCGATGCAAAAAAGAAATGTGCCATTTCCACGCCTCTGCGGGACAACCGGAAATGATGCACAAAAACTTCATGCACCGGCATTTGCGGCGTTTCCCAGTGCAGCACGCATGCATGGAGTTTTATGCCATCATATAACCGCGCTGCCGATTCGTCAAGAACTGTTTGCGCCTGCACCGAGATGCGAAAGCGAAGACGCCCCGGATGTCTGGCATCCGGGGCGCCGCGTGATTCATTTGGTTTCGTTTTTCGCCTGATAGGCGCGCACGTAGGCCACAAGCGTGTCGACGGTTTTCTCGATGCCGAGCTTGCCGCTGTTGACGACGAGGTCGTAGCCGCGCGCATCGCCCCACTTCGTGTCACAGTAGTAGTTGTGGTAGGCCTTGCGGTCGCGGTCGACGCGGCGCATCTCCTGCGCCGCCTGATCGGCCGTGAGGGATTTTTCCTCCATGAGCCGCCGGCGCTTCACGTCGGGCTTTCCGGCGATGAACAGGTGCACGGCGTTCGGGTTGGCGCGCAGCACATAATCCGAGCACCGGCCGAGCACGACGAACGACTCGCCGCTGTCGGCAAGCTCCTGAATGTGCTCGAACGTCTCGCGTGCGAGGGCATCCTCCGGCGCGTTGAAGTTCTCGCCGATGCGGCGCGACCACAGCAGGTGCACCGGCTTCTCGTCATAGCGCGCGGCGTCCTCAGCATTGAAGACACTGGCCAGCAGCAGCTCCTTATCATAAAACGCGATGCCGAGCTGCTTCGCGATCTGTTCGGCGATGTACTTGCCGCCGCTGCCGTGTTCACGGCCGACGGTCACGATGATTTGCTTCATGATGCGTTACCGCCTTTCTCAAAGTAGGGTCACAGGTATCTCAGAAACAGGCATCCCAGCGAGACCGCAATGACCAGTACGGTGGCCGGAACGCAGTATTTGCAGTATTTGCCCCAGCTGATGGGGTGGCCGCTCTTGGCCGACACGGATGTGGCCACGACGTTGGCCGACGCGCCGATGGGCGTGGCGTTGCCGCCGAGGTCGGTGCCGAGCGAGAGCGCCCAGGCGATCACGCGCAGATCCATGCCCTGCGTCGCCGCGATGGACTGGATGACCGGTACCATGGTGGCCGCGAACGGGATGTTGTCGATCAGCGCACTGCACACGGCCGAGAGCAGCAGGATGATGACGATGACGGCCTTGATGCTGCCGCCGCTGATGCTCGAGATGAACTGCGCGATGAGCTTGAGCACGCCGGTCTGCTCCAGTCCTGCGACGGAGATGAACAGGCCGATGAAAAACAGCAGCGTCTTGTAGTCCACGCCGCGCAGCACGTCCTTCACGCCGGCGCTGCCGTTGGTGCACACGGTCACGAGCAGCGTCAGCGCTGCGACGATCACGCCGATGCACGCGACGGTCAGCCTGGTCTGCGCGTGTGTCACAAGCAGCGCGACCGCGATGAGAAACACGATCACATCCGCGATGAACGCCTTGCGGTCGGCGATGGCGGTTGCCGGGGCGGGACAGACGGCGTCTGCCGGACGGGCAGCCTCACTCGCCTTGAGCGGCTTGCGGAAGCACAGCCAGAAGAAGATCAGCACGAACACAAAGCAGATGCCGACGATCACGCCGGTGTTCTGGATGAAGTCCGTGAACGTATAGCCGAGCGCCGTGCCGATGATGATGTTGGGTGGATCGCCGCACATGGTGGCGGCGCCGCCGAGGTTCGCGCAAAAGACCTCCGACAGGATCATCGGGACGGGGTCAAAGCACAGGATCTGCGCCAGCTCCAGCGTGACGGTCGCCAGAAACAGCACGACCGTGATGCTGTCGATGAACATGGCCAGAAACGCGGCCATGGCCATGAAGCACACCAGCAGCGGCACGACATGATAGTGCGTGGCTTTGGCCAGCGGAAGAACCCGGATTTGCCGAGCCCTTCGACCATGATCATCATGCCGGTGATGAAGAAAATGGTCGACCAGTTGACGCCGGAGCTCGCACTCTCCGAGGCGCCGTACCAGAAGTCGGTGCGGAAGAACGCGCCGAGATTCAGCGCATTTTTGATCGCGTCCCAGCTGTGCATGCAGATGCCGAACACGACCACGAGCACAAGTGCCGCACTGCCGAGCGTGACATACTGGCGCTCGAATTTGTCCATGATGATGAGCGCAAACATGCCGACGAAGATGACGGCGGCGAGGATTTGAGCAGTCATAGGAAAAGACCTTCTTTCTTGCTTCCTGAATGTTGCGGGGAGCGCGGACGCAGGGCAGCGAAGAAAGAAACGATTGCTTTGCGGCGGTGTTTCCCCTGATCAGGAGAGGAATTTTAGCGCGCGCGGCAGCAAAAGTCAAGAGATATTTTGAATATCTGAACGCATTCTTATCAGACTTTTCAATGCTCAATATTACAGGCATTTATAGGCGATGATCGTCGCGCCGCCCTTGCCTTCGTAGCGCTTGATCTGGTACTTGTTCGGGAAGGCTGCCAGCAGCTCCGGCAGCTTGCTGTAGCCGTAGGCGCGGACGTTGAAGTCGGGCTTGACGCGCTTGATGTACAGCCCCGAGGAGCTGACGTTGACAAAGCCGTCGGCGTCCTGATATTTCTCGGAGGCGATGTGCAGCAGGTTGTGGATCTCGCGGATGTCGGGCTTTTTCGGCGCCGGTTCGGGTTCGGGAGCCTGTGCCGGCTCCGGCTCGGCGGCCGGTGTGGGCTCGGCGGCGGGCTTTTTCGTGCTGCGGGCGGTCTTTTTCGCCTTGCGCGCTGCGGGCTTTTTGGCGGCGGGCTCGGCCGTGTGCTCGACGGCGGGCTTGTCGTCCGCCTTGGCGAGGTAGTCGATGAGGATGAAGTCATCGCACGCGTTCTTAAATGACTCCGGCGTTGTCGTCACGCCCGCGCCGATGATGTACAGACCCGACTCGCGCAGCCGGATAGCCAGCGGCGTGAAGTCGCTGTCGCTCGACACGAGCACGAGCGCGTCATACATATTCGTGTGCAGCAGATCCATCGCGCCGATGACCATGGCGATGTCGGTCGTGTTCTTTCCGGTGACGTAGTCAAACTGCTGCTCGGCGCGGATGGCGAGGCGCTTGAGCTCCGATTCCCAGTTTTTCAGCGAGTCCTTGCGCCAGTTGCCGTAGGCTTTTTTCACAACGATGCGGCCGTAGGTCGACACCTCGTGCAGCACGGCTTCAAGTTTGGTCAGCTGTGTGTTGTCGGCGTCGATCAAGACGGCGATTTTCTGAAAGTTTTCCATATATGTTGCTCCTGAGCTGCCGCATGGGCAGAGATTTTTTCTCCATTATAGCGTTTTTGCGTGCAAAATGCAACGAAAGCGGGGCGCAGCTCCCGCTTTCGTTGTCTGGTTTGTGTGCCCGCGTCGGCGTCTGCCGGACACTGCCGTCCGTTGGGGTCAATATGCGTGTCGCCGGGCAGGAGCATCTGCGAGACCGGCAGGATCGTGTAACCGTCGGCGATGAGCGCCTCGATAATTCCGGCCAGTGCCTCCGGCGTGTGCTCGGCCGCGTTGTGAAACAGCACGATGCTGCCCGGCTGCACGCGCGTGAGCACGCGCGAGGTGATCTCGTCGCCGCTCAGCCCCTTCCAGTCGAGCGAATCCACGTCCCACTGGACGGCGTGCATCCCGAGAGCATTGATCGCGGAGATCACGGTGTCGTTGTACTCTCCGTAGGGGCAGCGAAACAGCGTCGGCCGCGTGCCGGTGACGGCTTTGATCTTGTCGGCGCAGGTATTGACCTCCGCCTCGATCTGCTCGGCGCTGAGCTGCGCCATGTGCGGGTGCGTGCTCGAGTGGTTCATGACCTCGTTGCCCGCGTCCGCGAGCGCCTTGACCGACTCCGGATATTTGTCCACCCATTCGCCGACGACGAAGAACGTCGCGTGCACGTTGTATTTGCCGAGAATGTCAATGAGCGTCTGCGTGTCCTCGTTGCCCCACGCCGCGTCGAACGTCAGACTCACGACGCGGTCGTCGCGCTGCACACTGTAGATGGGCAGCACGCGCTTGGCCGCGCTCACGCCCACGATCGCGGGACTGTTCACCGCCCAGAACATGAGCGCGATGGCCAGCACCATTGCGCACGCGCTCAGCAGTTTCCGGTGTTTTCTGATGGCTTGGCGTACCTTGTGCATTGCACCACCTCCGGCTTTCTGCCCTCATCCTATGCGCGGGGGAGCGCGGATATGCGCCGGCTTCGGTTTACATAATTCTGATATGCAGACGGCGCTTGACGCGCGGCGGATTTTCCGCTATCATGAGCCGAACGATGAGGTGATGACGATGCAATTTCTCTGCGCGCCGATGGAGGGCGTGACCGGCGACCTGTTCCGGCAGGCGCAGCGGCAGACCTTTCCCACGGCGGACAGCTACTATACGCCCTTTCTTTCGCCGACGGCGAACCGCACCTTTTCCCCGCGCGAGCTGCGCGAGATCGACCCGGCGCACAATGCGGGCATCCACGTCGTGCCGCAGCTCATGGGGCACTGCGCCGAGGATTTCCTCTGGATGGCGGGACGGCTCGCGGACATGGGCTACGACGAGGTGAATTTTAACCTCGGCTGCCCGTCGAACACGGTCACGGCGAAGAAAAAGGGCGCGGGCCTGCTCACGGAGCCGGAGCTGCTGCGGCAGTTTTTTGATGCCGTATTTGCCGCCTGCCCGCTGCCGGTCTCGGTCAAGACCCGCCTCGGCAAGACGACGGCGGAAGGGTTTCCCGCGCTGCTGGAGCTCTACAACGACTACCCGATCCGCGAGCTGATCGTGCACCCGCGCGTACAGGCAGATCAGTATCACGGGCAGCCGGATCTGGAGGCGTTCGCCTATGCGCTCGCGCACAGCCGCGCGCCGGTGTGCTACAACGGCGATCTGTTCGACGCGCCGGCCGTGCACGCGTTTCAGGCGCGGTTTCCGGCGGTGGAGCGCGTCATGCTCGGGCGCGGGCTGGCTGCCAATCCCGGGCTGATCGGTCAGCTGCGCACGGGCGAAGCGCCGACGGCGGCGCAGCTGCAGCTGTTTCACGACCGGCTCTATGCCGCCACGCGCGCGCGCATTCCCGACCGGCGTGCGCTGCTGTTTCGCATGAAGGAGGCGTGGCGCTATCTCGGCTGCAGCTTTGCTGACGCTGAGCGCCCGCTGCGCCGCATCCGCAAGGCACAGAATGTGACGGAGTATGACAGCGCGGTGCGCCAGCTCTTCGCGTCCTGCCCGGTGCGGGAGGATGCGGGCTACCGCGTCTGAAAATGTGTTTGTCCCCGGCAGCGCAGCTGCCGGGGACAAACTGTTTCCCAGACTTTGTTTTATGGATGCCAGCTGCTGTTGGGTCGATCGCCGGACTGCGGCTGCCAACCGTTGGGTGCCCGGTCGCCCATGCTGCGCGGCAGGCTGCGGTAGAACGCGGCGCGTGACACGGCCATGTACGGCGCGAGCCACAGCGCCCCGATCCCGGCGGTCAGCACCGTCAGCAGCGCCCAGCCGAAAAAGCTCAGATCGAGGCAGAACAGATCGCCCTTGCGCCCGTCCATGAGCGCCTTGGAGCGCTCGATGGCCTCGGTCGGCGCGATGGTCGGGTTTTCGGCCATGATATACGTCGCCATCGAGTAGCGGTATGCGGCGATGATGCCGGGGATGACGAACAGCAGCGACCACGCGAACACCTTGAGCGCGATGAGCAGGTTGAGCACGAAGGCGCTGCCAAAGATGTCGAAGGCGGAAAAGAGGTCATCAAACTGCGCCTGCTCGCCGTCGACGAGCTTCAGGCAGAAGCGGTCGTGCCCGATCGAGATGCTGCCGCGGAGAACAAACTGTCCCATGGCGAGCACGCTGGCGACTGGCACAAGGACGTGCGTGAAGCGGCGCATGGCCTCGGGGTAGTACCGGCTGACGTCTGAGTTCTGGAACGACACGGTCAACGACGACGTGCCGCCGCCGAGCACGGTCGCCAGCAGCGTCACGCCGACGGCCAGCCACCAGAAGTTTTTCAGCGCGCGGCGCGCCATGCTGCGGTAATCGGATGCGCAATACATAGTAAACCTCCTTTGTGTCACCAGGGCGTGCGTTCCTGCCCGTGCACGAGGTAGGCGTGCTCGGCCAGCTCGGCAAGCGGGCTGTCGCTGCGGGAGTCGGAATAAAACTCCGCGATCTGCACCTCGGGATACGCCTCGTGCAGGCGGCGCACCTTTTCCGCACCGTGGCAGTTTTCACCGTCGGTCATGCCGGTGTGCTTGTCCACGCGCGAGGCCAGCAGCCGCACGCCGAGCTTCTGCGCCGGGATGCGCACGAGAAACTCCGGCGATGCGGAGATGATGATGTCATCCGGGCGCTGCTGCGCGAGATACCACGGGTTTACGCGGTCAAAATTTTTTGACCAGAACGCCTCCAGCTCCGCGTCTACATCGGGTACGCGGCGCAGAAAGCCATACATCCGCTCCTTGACGGCGGTCTTGCTGATCTTGCCGAGCCAGTAGCCCGGCAGCAGCGCGAGCGTGCGCAGCAGCGGCCAAATCACGCCGGGGTGCCGGCGCAGACACCAGCGCACGAACGCCACCGTGCTGTCCACGGGGAAGATGGTCTTGTCCCAGTCGTATACGTTGACTTTTTCCATAGGGCTCCTCTCAGTAGAGCGTGCCGGCCAGCTGCATATACGCGGCGGCGACGGCCTCGCGGATGAAGTAATTGATGCGCATGGACGGCAGAGTGGTCTCGGCGGCGATGCCGGCGGGATCAGCGCCCAGAGAGCGCGCCATACGCTTGGCGCGGCAGAGGTGGTATTCGCTCGTCACGATGCCGACGCCGTCGGCGGGGTCGCCGCCGCGTGCGCGGAGGATCGCAAACGAATTTTCCAGGTTCTCGCGTGTGGTGCGCGAGCGGTCCTCCTGCACGATGCGCGCGCTGTCGATGCCGTGCGCCGTGAGGTAGTCGGCCATGGCTTTTGCCTCCGTGATATCCTCGCCCGGTCCCTGACCGCCGGAGACGATGACCGTGGCGGCGGGGTTCGCGTTCAGATAGGTGAGCGCCGCGTCGAGCCGGTTGCACATCGACAGCGACGGCGTACTGCCGTTGACACCCGCGCCGAGCACGACGATCGTGTCGGGGTGCGCGTCGGTGTCCGTGCGCGCGTCGCGCACGACGGGGATCTCAAAGATCGTGAACACGATCAGCCCTGCGCACACGAGCACGCCCAGCACGGCGCGCCCCACGCGGTGCAGCCGCGGGAATAGAAACACCAGCACGGCGACACCCCAGAGCAGATAGCCGAGATAGTCGTGCCCCGGCATGGCAAAGCGCAACACACAGCCTGCAAGGATGAGCAGGAGCGCGATCAGTGTGGAACATTTCCGTTTCAGTCGCATAATGCCTCCCATGCCGCATAGAGCGCCTCGAGCTGCGTGTTGAGCGTCTGCTTTTGCGCATCGAGCTCCATGAGCTTCTGATAGTCGGTGGCGTTGGCCTCGCTCTCGGCATCGAGCGCCGCGAGCTGTGCCTCCAGCTTTTCGATGTCGCGCTCCGTGCGCTCGCGCTGACGCGCGGTGTTCGGGGCGCGCTTCGGCTTGGGCTTCTTTTCTCGCTCGACGGCCTTGACCGTCTGCTGCAGCGCGGTCTGGCGCGCGCGGTAGGCGCGAAACTCCTCGTATGTGCCGCGGTAGTCCGTGATCGTGCCGTTTTCGAGCAGCCAGATGCGGGTGGCAAACTTCTCGATGAAGTACCGGTCGTGCGACACGAACAGCAGCGCCTGCGTGTAGTCGCTCAGCGCGTCCTCGATCCACTCGCGGCTGGCAATGTCGAGGTGGTTCGTCGGCTCGTCGAGGATGAGGAAGTTGATCTCCCGGCGCATGAGCATGCACAGCCGCAGCCGGGACAGCTCGCCGCCCGAGAGCGCCGACACGGGCTTGAGCACGTCCTCACCGCAAAAGCCGTAGGCGGCGAGCTGATCACGCGCCTCCTGCGGCGTGCACTTGCACTCGTAGAGCATCGTGTCGAGCATGGAGCGCTCCGGCACGGCAAAGCGCACGATCTGCGGCAGGTATGCCGTGCGCACGGACGGCCCGCGCTGCACCCAGCCGGTGTCCGGCGTCTCCTCGTTCATGACGAGGCGCAAAAACGTTGTCTTGCCGGCGCCGTTGTCGCCGATGAGGGCGATGTGCTCGCCGCCGGTCACGGTCAGGTCGAGGTCGTGAAAGAGCGTCCGCTCGCCGTAGTGCTTGCCGAGTCCCGCCATGGTCAGTACGTCGTCGCCGCGAAATTCCTGCGCGGTGAAGTGCACATTGAGCTTGCGCGCCTCGATCGGCCGGGCGGTCGTCTCAAGCTTTTCCATGCGCTTTTCGATGGAAAACGCGCGCTTGTGCAGCTTGTCGCTGCCCATGAACGCCCAGAGGTGCAGCTTGGCCGCCGCCTCCGTGAGCTGCTGGAGCTTGGCCTGATCCTTCTCGTATTTTTTGAGCTGCTCGTCAAAGCGGCGCTGCCGCTCGACGACGTAAAAGCTGTAGTTGCCGCTGTAGAATTCGGCCTCGCCGGACGTGAAGTCGATCGAGCGCTGCACGACACGGTCGAGAAAATACCGGTCGTGGCTGATGACGAGCACCGTGCCGCGAAAATGCAGCAGGTACGCCTCGAGCCACTCGGTCGCGCGCAGATCGAGGTGGTTGGTCGGCTCGTCGAGCAGGAGGATATCCGTGTCCTCCAGAATGAGCCGCGCGAGGTTCACGCGCGTTTTTTCCCCGCCGGAGAGCGAGTCAAACGGCTGCGCGCGCATCTCGGCCGGGATGTCCAGACCGTTGGCGACGCGGTTGCGCTCGTGCTCCATGTCGTACCCGCCGAGGCGGCGGAAGCTTTCCGACAGGCGGTCGTATTCGGCCAGCAGCGTGGCCGAATCGTCGCACGCCATGCGCGCGGTCAGCTCGTTCATGCGCGCCTCCATGTCATAGAGACGCCGGTGTGCCTCGCGCAGCACGTCCTCCGTTGTCCAGCCGTCGGGGTAGACCGGGATCTGCGAGATCAGCCCCAGCCGCCGCCCGGCGGCGATGGACACCGTGCCGGCATCAGGCTGCAATTCGCCCGAGAGGATGCGGAAAAACGTCGTCTTGCCGCAGCCGTTGCGCCCGAGGATGCCCACGCGTTCCCCGGCGTTGATATCAAAGGTGATACCTTTTAATATATCGTTGCCCTGCTCAAAGCCCTTGACGAGCCCGCGGACGGATAGATCGATCATGTGTGACTCCTAAGTTACTTTTTTACGGCCGCCTGCAGCACGGTGTTGGCCACGGCGCCTGCGTTCGTCAGACCGCCGCCGGCGTTTTCCACCAGCACGACGAAGGCGTACGGATGCGCATCGTCGAGCAGGAAGCCCGTGAACCATGCGTGCGATGTGCCGTCGCCGACTTCGGCGGTGCCGGTCTTGGCGCAGAGATTCAGTCCCGGGAAGCGGTTCGTGCCGTAGTGCGCCGAGACGTTGTAGTTCATCATGTCGCGCAGCTTGTTGGCGGTCGTGCCGCTCAGCAGGGTCGTGCTCGAGCCGCTGGGCGTGTCGAGCAGCAGCGACGGCTCGACGACGCTGCCGCCGTTTGCAATGGCCGAGACGTAGCGCAGCATGGAGTACGGGCAGATGAGGTCCTCATACTGACCGATGCCCGACCAGGCGAGGTTTGCGCTGCCGGATGCGCCCTTGGTGAAGCTGCCGGCCATCGTCGGGATGCCGCTCAGCGACTGGGAATCGAGGAAGCCGAGCTTCTTGGCGTAGCTCTCGATGGTGTCCGCGCCGAGCTCGAGCGAGATCTGCGCGAACGCGCAGTTGCAGGAGTTTGCCAGCGCATCCTCGAACGTCTGGCTGCCGTGCACGCCCGTGCACTTGACGCTCACGCCGTTGACGTCCAGACTGCCCGCGCAGGAGAAGCGGCGGCTGTCGATGTCCTTGATGTTCTCGAGCGCGGCGGCGGAGGTGATGAGTTTGTAGATCGAGCCCGGTGTGAACGAGCCGTTGATGCAGCGGTTGATGTATGCGCCGTCCGGCACGTCGCCGTCAACGGCCGGGTCGATGCTCGGCCCGGAGACCATGCACAGCACCTCGCCCGTCTTGTAATTGCTCACGAGCACGGCGCCCTTGCGTCCGGCGAGCGCCTCGTAGGCTGTGACGCACAGGCTTGAATCAAGTGTGAGCGCGACGGTGTGCCCGTCGGTCGCATAGGTGCCGGTGATGGGGTTGTAGCCCGAGAGCTGCTTGGAAAACGCCTTGAGTGCGCCGGTGCCGACGTTGCCGGTGTAGTCGCCGACGGCCTGATAGCAGGCGGTGCGCACGGCGGCGTCGTCGGCATAGCTGCGCGAGCCGCCGTTTGCCGTCGCGAGCACGACGCCGCTGCGGTCGGTGAGCGTACCGGTGCTGAGCACGCCGCTGGTGTAGACACTGCTGTTGGCGGCGAAGGTCGCCCACTCGGCACCGTGTTCGATGTAGCGCACGATGTACACGCCGATGCCGCCGAGCACCAGCACGGCGACGAGCAGCGCGCTCATGGCGCGGCGTTTGACTTTGTTCATGCCTGCGCCTCCTTGTTTTTACGCGATGGCAGCCGCACCACGAAGCTTGCGCCGCGCCGGGTGTCGGCCGCCTTGATGTAGGCCAGCAGCATCCAGCACGAGAGCATGCTCGACCCGCCCTTGGATACGAACGGGAACGTCACGCCCGTGAACGGCAGGATGTCCAGCGCGCCGAACACGTTGAGCGACATCTGCACGAGCATGAGCGTTACGGTGGCGCAGCCGGCAATGACGTAATACGACGAGCGGCCCTGGGCCGCGTTTTTGACGGTGAAGATGGCCAGCGCGATGATGGCCAGCATTGCACACAGCGCCACGATCAGGCCGAGCTCCTCACACAGGACGCCGAAGACCATGTCGGTGTTCGCGGCAAAGATGTTTTTCAGCCAGCCGCAGCCCGCGCCCTGTCCGAACAGACCGCCGGAGGCGGCCGCGCTCAGTGCGCGCGTCTGCTGATAGCCCGCGCCGGAGACGTCCTCCCACACGTGCCCCCAGGTGGCAAAGCGCTGCGCCACGTGCGGCTTGATGCTCAGCACGAGCGTGCCCGCCATGGCGGCGGACGTCACGGCCAGCAGGACGGTGGCGATGCTGCCCGAGCGCATGAAGGCGATGACGAGGAACGTCGCAAAGAAGATGAGCGCCGCGCCGAAGTCGCCCATCAGGGCGAGGCCGCCGACGCAGATGGCGGAAAAGGCGATGAAGAGCAGAATGCTCTTGCTGCGGAACATCCGGTTGAGCGACGTCGCGCCGACATAGATGAACGCGACCTTGATCAGTTCCGACGGCTGCAGGGAGAAGCCCGCGACCGTCAGCCAGTTTTTCGCGCCGAACACCTCGCTTGCGGCAAAGAGGTTCAGCGCCAGCAGCGCCAGCGAGATGATGGCCGCCGGCCAGCGCAGCGCCTTGACATGGCTCAGGTCGCGCAGCCACCAGCCGAGCAGGAAAAACAGCACGATGCCCACGAGGATGAGAATGATCTCCTTGGTGAGGTCATTGGGCGTGCTCGTCGCGCAGACCTCCAGCCCGAGCGAGCAGAGGAAAAACGCGATCGTCTCTACCTCAAAGCCCGAGCGGTCCATCGTGCGCATGAGCACGTAGCAGAACCACTGCGTGAGCACGAGCGCAGCGTAGGCCATCAGGATGCCCAGCAGGTGCGCGCTGTCGGCCGAGGACACGAACTCCAGCGCCAGCAGCAGCTCAAACACCGTCAGAAAAAACAGCGTGCCGCCGGCGGAGACGTTGCGTCCTGCGATCGTGCGGCGCTGCTCCTGCACGGCGCGGCGATCCTCACTCATGTCGGCGAATTTGAGCATATGCGTCGAGCAGCGGAGAATATCGCCGCTGAAGATCTGCGTCGGCTCCGTGATCTGCTCACCGTTGAGGAACACGCCGCCGCTGCGGCTCAGGTCGCTGACGGTCCACTCGCCGGCGTCGTTGCGCATGAGCACGGCGTGGACGTTGGCCACGTCGGCAAAGGGCAGCGTGATGTCCGCGCTGCGGGCGCGACCGATCAGACACTCCCAGTGCAGCAGGGGATAGACCTTGCCGTCGGGCGTCACGAGATGGCCCCATGTCTCTGGCTCTGCGCGCCCGTAGAACATGGACGCGACGCAGCGGATGAGCACGATGAGCGCGATGACCGGCAGAATAAAATGCGCGGCCTGCGCGGCGTAGACAGTTACGGCAGACACGGCGTCCGCCTCCTTTCCGAAGCTCCCGTGCGGGGAGCAATACATATTTATCTATAGAAACCGATAAAAAATCAAACTATTATACCATAAATATTTCTACTCTGCAACGCTCTGAAGCACCCAAATACTGAACATTTCAGTCCTTTGAAATTCGGTGAAATCGGGGTTATTAGTAACATAGTAGAAACACGCAAAAAAGGCCCTTCCAGCTTGAACCGGAAGGGCCTTTTCTCATGGTCAGGTTTTGGTGGCGTAGTCAAGGGAAATCCACCCGGCACCGCTTTTCAGTTTGCCCCACTTGGCCGCACCTTTGCCGGTGCTTTCAGCCACGATGGTATAAATACCGGGCTGGATGTAGCCGGTTGCACCGTAGTTTGTGCCGGGGCCTTTACGGATATTCAGGTTGGTGATCTTCACCCGCACAAGGTAAGGGGTCACGGTGGCCCCTGTGGTGCCGCCTGTGGGCTTTTCTGCGGTTGGGGGTGTAACTACTACCCCACCACCATTGGAAGCGCCCTGAAGCCTTCTGTTGACTTCTGCGGCAATCTCCCCGTGTCTGGAATAAAGATATTCCCCCGGACAGGCTTTGTTGGCGAAGTCACGATGAACGGTCATGTTACATCCGTTCCGATGATTCACACGGTCATTCTTGTTCGTACTCCACACCAACTTCTTGATCCCGTTCCGCTTGCAAATATCCGTTACCAAATCCAACAGGGCCGCATAAGCCTTGGCGGTGACGGCGTAAGGGTGGGTGGTGTCGGAAGCAACTTCAATGGTGATTGCCCGGTTGTCATTGGTGCCGTTGCTGGAACACCAAGAACGATCCTTTTCATCCACGGAAAGGCCAATGGAACCATCCTTACCAACAACATAGTTGGCGGAACATTGCCGGTCTGTGGTGGCGAAATAATCACACCCCTGTTTTGCTGTCCATTGCCCAACGATACAATGAATCGTGATGGTGTCAATGGCATGGTTCCGGGGGCTGGTTTTGTTTTTCGTGATCCGGGTATAGGTTGCAAGGGGGGAATTACTCATTTTCTGTATCTCCTTTCACCTGAAGAATGGCCTTGAACTTGGTGAAGGCTTCCACGATGTATTTACAAGAAACCATCAGCACAGCGCCCACAATGACCAAATCTGCAAAGATTTCTGTGTATTCCTCCGGGATTGTCCACCCAAGCTGATCCGCATAAATGGGAAGGGTGGTGATTGCCACACACAGCAAAGTCAGCCCCACAATGAATGTGGCAACCTTCAGCCCGGAATTGATCATCTTCTGTTTATCGAAGGGCTGAAGCAAAATCTTGATGTTGTAGTAAAGGGAAAAGGCCACATTGGACAGGTACGCACACAGGAAGATCAGCATGGCCCACCCAATATTGATCAGGTTGTTCAAAACAGCGTTCAGCATTTTTCAAATCTCCTTTGCATCGTTATAGATTTCCGGGCCATACAACTTCCGAAGTTTGATCCGGTTTTCGGCTTTGGCTTTGGAATAGTAAAACCCGGTTGCGGTTGCCAATTCAGCAAATATGGCGGGGATCAAATAGGCCAGCGGTTCAAGGTTTTCAGTTTTCCAAACCATGATAAGGGTGAAGGCCGTAACCCCAACGGTTACGGCCCCCACCACATACAGGATCAGCTTGGAAAACTCACGCTTTGGCTTTTTGGTTCGTCTGCTCATTCTTCCGGGGGATCGGTGGACAACTCCAAGAATTTTCTGTGAAGATCGTCCATCACCCCATTCACCCCCAAAGAATGATACTGCTTCCAGCAATTTTCAAAATTATCCCGTGCATAGATTGGGGCATAGCCTTTTTCGGAATACTTATTGAAATCGCTGATCATCTGCGCCCGAAGAAGGGCCTGAATACCGGCCTTCAAAGCCTTGGAATCCTCGGTGTTATGCTTGATTTGGCTCCACAGGTATTTGAATACTGCCAAAATCAAGGCGGGAACACCAATCAAGCACAACACCTGATAAATCGTCATGGCTTTTCCCTCCTATCAGGCCCCGATCAGGGCGGCAATATAGCGCAAATCCTCAACAGGGCCGTTGTAGAAGTCGAAGTTCCAAATCCAATGTTCTTCCTGATCCGGGCGCTTGTACTTCTGACAAAGGGCATCTTCCCAAATCTTCCCCCACCGGGCCTGATACCCGGCATCACGCTTTTCCAGCTTGGGAATGATCCGGTTCAACAGTTCGCCCCGTTCCTGCCCCATGCCATCATCATTCTGTGTGAAGAAGTCATAGGCGTTTTGGCTGGTGGCCGAACACACCGGAAGATCATTCAGGATCAGAAAACCACCCTGACCATTCAGGGTGGTTCCATACGGAATGTTCACTTGTCCGCAAATCGCCTTGAACCTTGCCCGTTTACGGCAAACATAGGTTTTATACTCCATCCGTGCTTTCCTCCCACCCGTACACACCGGGTTCCCACACATTGGAATCCACCGTGGAAATCCAATGCTTTTCCTTATGGCTCACCTTTGCCCCCTTGGAATAAGCGTCATGCGCTCCCACCGGTTGGCTCCATTCGGGCCATTCTTCAGCGGGATCACTCGTTTTGCTCCACAGGCTGGAAGCCGTGTCCGGTGTCCAATCCGCTTGGGAAGTATGGGCCTGAACGCACTTGTAAAGGGTTCCGTTATACCGGCGAATCTGCCCTACCGTGTAGGCCACAGGGAAAGCCCATTCAGCGAACAGATCAGCGTGTTCAGCCGCCGTGGTGGGGTCAATGCTCCCGGCTTCCGCCAAGGTGACAAAGACGATTCCACCGGCTTCTGTGGCTTTGGTGATCTCGGTTCCTGCGTCCGTTTCCTCCAAACTCACAGTTTCCAGTTCGTCCATAGCGGCACGGCCCAACAAATGGTAAGCCACACCCTCAAAAACAATGCCCGAAGCGTCATGCTCCGGGCAAAGGATGTAGCAACCATTTTCGGCTTTCTTGATGTAGTTCAGGTTCTCGGTCAGGCCGATACCGGCCCCGGCTTTGATGATTCTAAACATTGTCCACCTCCGAAAAAGATTGCATGGTAAAGCCGCCGCAACCGCAACAACCGGCCATGATCGTTGAAGTTCCGGTAATAGGCGCTTTGGCACTCCATGTATTGTTCTATGTCAAAGAAGGATCGTTTTCCCTCTTTGAACTCCCTGTGAAACAGCTTCAGTTTTCGCCTTGCCCGTTTCACTCCATCCCGGCTTCCATTCACCTTGATCTTGCCGGTTTCGGTAAGTGTGAACCGGGCTTTGCAGAACCGGAACGGCTTTGTAAGCGGGATCACCTTACACTTGCGCTTGTTCACTCGGATTCCAGCGGCTTCAAAACGCCTTACAATTTCATGGCCCATCAGCTTTGCTTCATCCACCGTGGGAAAGAAAGCATAGTAATCATCCATGTAATGACCGGCGCAATGAACACGGGCCTGACACTTGATCCATTGGTCAATTTTGCTTGGTAACGCCACCATTTCCTGTTGGGAAGGCTCCACGCCCAAAGGCATCCCCCGGCCCGGTGTCGGGCATGGGGAATATTGAATCACAGTATCAGCCAAGTTTTGAAGCTCAGGATTCAAAATCAATTCCCGGTGCCGCTGATATAACAGGGCGTGGGAAGCATTTGGAAAGAACCCTTTCAAATCCAACAGCAACACAGCACCTTCCCGGCCATAACGCCGGTAATGCCATCCAAGCTGTTGTTTGATCCGTTTGAACTGCCAATGAAGGCCCTTTCCCTTTTGGCTTGCCCCGTTGTCATAGATCATGGAAGGTGAATACAACGGGATCAGGACTTCATTACACAGGGTTTTGTGGATTTGTCGATCCGTAATGTGCGGGGCATCTATCGGGCGGATTTTTCCCCGTTCCCGAAGGGTGAAATGGGAACAGGATTTGGGATTCCAAGTCTGTTCCAACACCGTTCGCCGCCGTGTTGCCGTACCAGAAAACAGGTGGCCTTCAAAGTTTTGAACACTTTGCTTCCACCGTACCCCGTTACAGCACTTTTTCCCGTAGAAGAACATCTTCCGATAGGAAAATATTTTATTCGTTGGCCCAAGGCTATCACACCGGGCCTGTTTCCGTTCCAACCGCTTTGCTTTGCGGCGCTGGAACCTCGCTTCATGCCGTTCTTGGCTTGTCATAATAAAAGTATTCGCCCCTCGTACAAATATCTTGTAGGGTGCCGTCTAAATTGCTTTGCCCTCACACATGAAATGGGATAAGGCACAATCACCCACCATGCAAGAAGCGTCCGTGTAAGGGCATCAAAGGGCAGTTTTAGGGATTTACACCCAAGGAAGCGCAACTCCTTTTACATCGGTCGTCTTTCACCTGAAAAGCCGTTTGCCTTCTGTTACTACATTTGACCGTGTATATCTGCAAAATCCGGGCCGCAACCCACCAGAATTATTGGCATTGTTATTGTTGTTGTTGCCATCCGTCCAGACAATAACGAAATTGTTGTTGTTATTGTAATTAGGGGAACGAAGGCCCCACCAAACCGCCAGAGGACACATTAACAGTCACGCACCTAATAAGAAATCATTTCTGTTTTGCTGTTACATTTTTGATTGCCCCTTTCAGAAGTTCGTTTTCTTTGTCGATCAGTTCACCCAAGTTTTGGGCCATCTTATCCAGCTTTTCCATTGCATCCTGTGACTTCACCGGGTTCCCCTTGGAAGTGGTAAAGGCCCCTTCCGGGTTCTGGTTCAGAATCAGGTAAACATGGGTCAAGCGAACATCCAGCGCCATCAGGGAAGCCCGTGCTTCAAGAAGATGGGCCTTCCTCATTTCAATGCGCTGGTTGTCCGAAGGAAAGATACTGTTGGCCTTCTCCGCATGGTCGATGATCTCACCGGCCAGCTTTGCCACCGGCTCCGCAATCAACCGGGAATACCGGGCTGAAAGACGGGTCAGGAAGTTCAGGGTTTCAACATAAATCTGATTGGCCGTGTTGATGAACTCGGCCTTGCTTGTGGTTCTCTTTTGCTTCAGGACAGACATTTTCAGTTATACCCCTTTGGGTGAATTATCGACATTGATCGTTCCTTCCGCCTTTTCCACTTCTTCCAAGTGTTTCAGAAGAACAAATTCAATGTAATTGGTAATGGATCGGTGTTCACGGGTTGCAAGCGCCCCAATCTTGTCAAAGACTTCATCAGATAGGCGCAAGGTGAAAACACGCTTGTTTGTTGCCATACAATACCCCCTTCAAACAGGCTTATGGATATTGTATGGCTGATTTTGTCCGGTGTATGCACTCAAAAGACAGTTAAATGATAGCACTTTGCCGGAAAACCCCCATTTTCAAAAAATCGTCGGGCGGCTTACGCCGCCATTATTATTTTTGTTTGGGGTTCCCTCCCGGAACCGCCGCCTTTCGGCGGCGGGATGGGGGCGGGATCATCCTGCGGGGGATTAGGCGGCAAAGCCGGGCCGCACACCAGCACAGTAATAGGCATAGTAATTGTTGTGGTTGCCACCCGTGCCGACATTCTGGAAAATATAGTTGCTGCCGCAAGCAGGGGAACGAAGCCACCACCACACCGCCGTGGACACGGCGGAATGATTATAGGCTACTCTACTATTACCGGCTTTGTAGTAATCGTATTGTGCCTGATAATTCTGTTCATAGCTATTTGCATAGCTTCTTGTTCCAAACACTTCAAATTCAGCAAGCAAGAACAGGTAATCAGTAGTTGCCGTTACATAGCTCTGAACATTGCCACCACCGTTGGCGGTATTATCTGTGTACTTGGTCACGGGTTGCATAACCGCCCTCAAATCGGCGGGAAGCGCCGCCATCAAGCTATTCGCCAACGGGCTTGTGGGGGTGTTACTGTTGCCCAATACGGTTTTTCTCATGTGTGAAGCGTTCCAACCGCCGCTGTTCGTCTGACTGGTATTCATGCGGAAACCATCACCGGTGTTGTTATAATTGCTATCACACAAAGCAACTGCCGTGGAACCGATCTTCCCGATTTGGAAGTGAATCTTGTTCGCACCTTCCTTGGCGGAATTGTGGTTGAAGCCCAAAATAAAGGCGTTTACGGTCAAGTTGCTGAAAGTGTAATTCCTCACGGTGCCATTCAGAACGATGGATTTCACATCACCAACGGCCCAATAGTTGGCCCCCAAACCTGCGGAACTGACTTCCC